>Ga0335395_10000129_pt1 | contig 47114 bp, 47 predicted proteins | sample MAT02_FD_205744 | JGI IMG/M metagenome (GOLD analysis project Ga0335395, IMG submission 205744) | Freshwater microbial communities from Lake Fryxell liftoff mats and glacier meltwater in Antarctica - MAT-02 (spades assembly) (version 2) ... | reverse complement strand
CGAAAAGTAGCTGATGGATTTAAGAATACCATGAAAATTATTTTTGATGAATATTTGCCAAAATGGAATTACCGTGCAGTTCCGACAATTGAGTAGATGGTGAAGTTATTAAATTTTCATTCCTTACGGTATCAGAACCCTGACGGATTAACTGATAGTCGTTAGCGCTTCCTTTGAGTTGGATATAGTCATCTCGACTTGAATAATCTGTAATAATTGCGTTACCATCACCTTGATATAAAACTCCTTGTCGTACATTGCCAAGTACAAAAATATCTGCACCAGCTCCACCCGTTAAAGTGTCAAACTCGCGACTAACGTAACTGGCGTAGCCGTCAAGGTAATCATTTCCATTGCCGCCAAGGAGGGAATCATTGCCAGCTTCGCCATACAGGGTATCATTGCCACCCAAACCGATTAAAGTATCGTTGCCGGAGCCTCCACTAATGCGATCGTTCCCTTCTGTACCCCTCTTAGTGTTTACAGGATCACCGCCACCATTATTACCACCATTTTTCCACTCCGAGTAGGCTTGAAGTGGACTCATTGTATTGGTTAGAACAAAATTCCGACTTCCTTTTGTTTGATAGGGAATTCCACCAATAATACTGGAATCAAAAAGTGGAGTTTGAACCTCTATGTGGAGATGAGTGTTCCCAACTTGGTTTTTCACTGTACCGATCCCATCCCCAATATTCACATAATCTCCAGCCCTCTTGCTGGTTTGGATGTGCCCATATACCCAGCGCTTTCCATCATTACCTTCTACAGTCACAAATTGCCCTGTTGCACCATAAGACACAACATTAATAATTTTTCCTGGAACCACCGCTGAGACATTTACGTTTGCACCAACTGCATAGTCAATTCCAGCGTGGGAGACATTATTACCATTGTAGGGGTTGCCATTAGCACCGCTGTACTCATAGGCATAACCAGCAGTCATTGCAACGGAGAATCCAACCAGTTTTTGAGACAATTCCCTAGAGAGTTGTTTTACTTCTGGTGAGGCTTCTTTGATACCGGTAAGCTTACCCCCCGTACTGTAATTATCATCAAATTGCCAGCCATCTCCACTTTGTAAATCCCACTGTTGCTCGCTTGTCGGTAAAGGCACAATTATTACTCCTGTTCTTATCGATTTCCTTGACATTTACCATGTTGTTTCAGAACCAATAATTTTTCAGTCTGGTAAAGTGGGTTGTTTCACGACTCAATTTTGTCGATAAAAGTCGCTTTTGGCTGAGTTCGCCGGCAAGAGTTGGAAAAAGTAGGGCGCTCGGAAAATGGGTTATACTAAAGAATAATTTTTGCATAACTCCCAAAGATGAACGTAGAAACTGCGTTAGACATTGCAGAGGCATCTTTTCGTGCTGAGACTGGGAAATCCCCAACCGATCTGCAAAAAGATATATTTCGTAAGGCATTGGAAGGTAAGACTTACGAGCAAATTGCCGAGGATTGTAACTGCAATCTGAGTTATGTTAAGGAGTTAGGTTCCGAATTGTGGCGGCTGCTGTCATCGGCACTGGGGAAAACGGTCAGAAAAAAAAGCTTTAAGAATGTACTAGAGGAATACGATCGTTCCTCACCAACTCTCCCGCTGCCCGAAAAATTGCCAGAATCAGCGATTGCCCGTTCTCGACAAGATTGGGGGGAAGCCCCTGATGTCTCTGTTTTCTACGGACGTACAGAAGAATTGACCGCACTGAAGCAGTGGATTGTAACAGACGGCTGCCGGCTGGTGGCATTGTTGGGCATGGGGGGAATTGGCAAAACGTCTCTGTCTGTTAAACTGGGACAAAATATTCAAAATGATTTTGATTTCATTATCTGGCGAAGTCTCGATCGCACTCCACCCATACATACCGTCCTCAAAGACATCATCCGATTTATCAGTGGCGAACAGGAAACAAATTTACCAGAAACACCCTCTGATGCCATCTCGCGAGCGATCGAGTGTTTAAACGCGCACCGATGTTTGGTAATAATTGATGGAGTCGAGACAATTATGGAAACAGGTCAGTTAGCTGGCAGATATCGAGACGGATATCAGGATTACGGTAGATTTTTCAAAAAAGTAGGTGAATTGAGCCATAAAAGCTGCTTGGTATTGACAAGTTCAGAAAAATCTCTCGAAATTTCATTATTGGAACATCGAACCCGCCTTGTTCGCTCTCATAAAATTAGTGGCTTGAAGAAGGAAGCCGCACAGCAAATTCTCCTCGAACGAGGGTTAGTCAAAGAAAAAGAATGGAATGATTTTATTGAAAGGTACGAAGGAAATCCTTTAGCACTATGGATGATTTCAGCAACAATTATCACTTTATTTGCGGGTAAAACTTCTGATTTCCTGAAAACAGGTACGATCTTTATAGGAGGTCAAATAGAGGTAGTTTTATCCCAGATGTTTGAACGTGTAACTGATTTAGAAATAAAGGTAATGCGTCAATTAGCTATAATTAACAAGTCTGTACACTTTAATCAATTGCGAGAAGAGATTTCGTCAGATATATCTAGCTCAACATTGATGAATGCTTTGGAGTCATTGAGTTGGCGCTCGCTGATTGAAACCGAAATCGGTCAAGACTCGTTTAGGCTACAGCCTGTAATTAGGAAATATGTTATTAACCATTATTGTATGTAACAAAGAACAGTAGTCAGGACATTTTTTAGGTCGTAGTCTGAAACCTTTCATTTTTATGAAAGCCTATAGTGTGCTTTGTTAGCGTTGCCCTCGTTCTCGATCGCCCTGAAACCCTGATTCTACGGTTAGCAATCAAAAACTGTCCGAAGTGTTTAAATAAAGCATATTTTATCTGCCATGCTTCAGCCTGGATTGATACTTCAAAATCGCTATCGTATTGTGCAAGAGTTAGATTTAGATCCTCGCGGAGGATTTGGCAAAATCTTTGATATTGTTGAGGAGCAAGGGACGCCAAAAATTATCAAAGTTCTGCATTTTGATAATTGCTCAAACTTGCAGGAAAAACAAATAGCAGTATCCATGTTTGAGCGAGAGGCTAATGTCTTAATACGACTAGATCATCCAGGCATTCCTAAAGTAGAACCAGATGGATATTTTCTATATCAAGAAGGAGAAAACACGCTTTACTGTCTAGTGATGGAGAAAATTGATGGTCATAATTTGCAGCAGTGGCTAAAGCAGAGAGATTATCAACCCATCAGCCAACAACAAGCAATTAACTGGTTAAAGCAACTGGTAAATATTCTAGCTTACTTGCATCAGCAGCATTATTTTCACCGAGATATTAAGCCAGCAAATATCATATTGAAACCTGACGGTCAACTGGTGTTAATCGACTTTGGAGCAGTCCGGAGAGTGACAAACACTTACCTTCCAAAAATTGCGGACGAGAATGAGGGGGGAGTTACAAAGATATATACCAAAGGCTACGCCCCGTTCGAGCAAAAAAACGGCAAAGCGCTGCCTCAATCGGATTTCTACGCCTTGGGACGCACTTTTGTCTTTCTTTTAACAGGAAAAGATCCAACTCACCTTGAAGACGAGCTATATGAAGAGGTGATTTGGCGAGATAAAGCACCACAAATTTCGGAATTGCTGGCAGATTTTATTGATGAGCTGATGGCTTTCTATCCCAAGAATAGACCGAAAAATCCCGAAGCAATTTTACAGGCTATCGCTAAGATTGAATGCCCTAGTGAAGAAGGGTTGTCGGCAGTGCCTCCGACTGAGTTACAGGTAATGAACTCGCGGAATACTGAAAGAAAGTGGCTGAAGTCATTTGCTAAAACTAAGAAAGCATTAGTCGGAATTGGAATAACAGCATTTGCCAGCATCACTGTATTAATTTTACCTAAATTTGTTCTTTTACAAGGTCAATCTCCTGCACCTTTAAAAAATCTTTCTCTAATCAACTCCTTGAAAGGAGGTTCGGAATTCTTTGATGCAGTCACCTCAGTTGCTTTTAGCCCTGACGGACAGACCCTTGTCAGAGGTAGTTACGATGAACCGATCGAACTTTACAATTGGCGTACAGGGAAAGTCATTAAAAAACTATCTAGAGCTTCATCAAAGCTTTGGTCGGTTGCAATCAGCCCGGATGGAAGATTGCTAGCTACCGGGCCGCGAGTGGAGGAGCACGCGAAAAAGGAGAAGGACACAACAATTAAGTTGTGGAATTTAGATACTGGGATGCTGTTCCGCACTCTAAAAGGTCATTCTAGCGATGTTAGATCGATTGCTTTTAGCCCTGATGGTCTGAGCATAGCTAGTGGCAGCCATGACAAAACAATCAAACTGTGGCGTGTTAATACAGGAGAGCTGCTTTATACTTTTTACGGACACACTAATCACGTTACTTCCGTTGCTTTTAATCCTGATGGCAAAAGCCTTGCTAGCGGTAGTGACGATCTGACTATTAAGTTGTGGAGTCTCAATATTAGGAAATTAATCCGCACTCTTAAAGGACATTCAGCGCAAGTTTTGTCTGTCGCTTTTAGTCCTGACGGTCAAACCCTTGTTAGCAGTAGTGGCTGGAACGAAGTTAGCCGTACTGCTGAAAATAGTATTAAACTGTGGAATCCGAAAACAGGGGAATTGCAGCGCACTCTTACTGGACATCTGAGCTGGGTTTGGTGTCTGGCTATCAGCCCGGATGGACAAACTCTTGCAAGCGGCAGTTATGACAACTCCATTAGACTTTGGAATCTGCGTACTGGCGAATTATTGCAAACTCTCACCGGACATTCAAATTGGGTTTATTCTGTTGCTTTTAGCCCTGATGGGCAGACTATTGCCAGTGGCAGTCCAGATAGTTCTGTTAGGATTTGGAGTATTTCCCATTAACAGAGCTTAGTAGCAGCAAGCAAGTTTGTTGGTGAATTGATTTACCAATTAAGCTCTACAAACAGAGGATTGGACTGAAAAAAGACTATTCTTTTATGCCCAATCCTCAACTATCTAAAAACAGCAGTCACTCGATAGCTGCTAATTATCCTATCTACGACGAGGGCGACTAGGACGGCTACTACAACTACAGCTTGAGGGAGTGCAGCTACAGGCAATTAGCTGCTGCGATCGCTCTTGTGCCTGCGACTGTGACAACTCTCTGTTTGTTTGGGCGCTTGCTGCTGCTAGAGAAGGTGCGACATCTACGGCAATTATCGCTCCTGAGAGAACCAGTAAACCAAAACTAAAAAATCCAAAACACATTGATTAACTCCGTTTTTTCACTTGATTAACTTAACCTATTTACATGATGTCAGGGAAGCCCAAATTTGTCAGTATAGAAAAGTCGGCACTTTTGTCGCCCCCTTGAGTTGGAAAAAGTCGGGTTTAGTAGGGTGAGGGTTGGAAAGAAGCCTATTGAAAAAGACTGGGCAGAAGAAGGAATCGCTTACTAACTGTTCATAGCAGGGGTTTCCCAAAGTGAAATTATGCTTGGTTTTCATCATTCATAAGACGGTACTTTGACAGATTTTGCGGTTCTCTTGTAACGCGATCGCCAAACGCAAGCAGAATGCGAGACTGAAAAGGTTTGGCTGGCTGACAAACGTCTAGAACTTGAACAAGTAAAGGATCAAATCGAAACAATCTTAAATCAAAGTGCTGGCTAACTCAATGAGTAGATCCCAAACGCAAAAAAACCATAGTACCTTGTAGATACTACGGTTTTTTTGGGCGATCGCCTACTGATTGATATTTCTACACCAAAACTGGCACCGGTTGCGGCCAACGTCCCATGACTTTACCAATTACAGCCAATTCTCCCATCAACTTGTCGAACTGATCCGGTGTTAACGATTGCGGCCCGTCAGACAAAGCTTTTTTCGGATTCGGGTGCACTTCAATCATCAGCGAATCTGTACCGGAGGCGATCGACGCAAAAGCCATCGAAGGTACAAACTGAGCCCAACCAGTCCCGTGACTCGGGTCAACCATAATCGGTAAATGAGTCAAGGTTCGCAGCACTGGAACCGCCGACAAATCCAGCGTATTCCGCGTATACTGCCTGTCATAGCCGCGAATTCCGCGCTCGCACAAAATCACGTTGGGATTGCCCGCAGCCATGATATACTCAGCAGCCATCAACCATTCTTCAATAGTTGCGGAAATGCCGCGCTTCAGCAAAATCGGTTTGTCTTGAGCTCCGACTTTCTTCAACAGCGAGAAATTCTGCATATTTCGTGCTCCGACTTGGACTACATCGGCTACTTCTACGATCGCACTTAAGTCCGCCGCATCCATAACTTCGGTAATAATTCCCAAACCGCTTGCTTGCCGCGCCGCCGCCAGCAATCCCAAAGCACTCTCGCCGTGTCCTTGGAAAGCGTAGGGAGAGGTTCTCGGTTTGTAGGCTCCACCGCGCAAAAATTGAGCACCAGCAGCTTTGACGCGCATTGCCGTTTCGACAATCATTTCTTCGTTTTCGACCGAGCAAGGGCCTGCTACAACTGCGATCGGGTGATTTAGGCCGATCATTACAGTTCCTAAAGGAGTCGCAACCGCTACGGAGCTCGGTTCACCTTGGCGGTATTCGAGACAAGCGCGTTTGTAGGGTTTTTCCACTCGCAGAACTTCCTCAATCCAGGTGCTCATTTCGCGCAGTTGCATCGGTTCGAGCTCAGCCGTGTCGCCTACCAAACCCATGACGACTTTGTAACGCCCGACGATTTTTTCTGGTGTCAAACCCCAGTTAGTGCGGAGTTCTTCGTCTAGTCGATCGATCTCGGCTTCTGGAGTGCCGGCTTTCATGACAATAATCATATTTTTTTTCCCTTGGTCTGTTGCGCTAAGACACGAATTATGACACGGATTTAGTGCTAAAAATAGATGCCGTGCGATCGAGCTTCTATAAATATAAGACTGGGCGGTTGAAACCGCGTCTATACAGGCAAAACCCGAGCGAGGGAGGGGTTGAAGAGGCGGTTTCAACCGCCGTCTCTCTTAGTCCGCGGAGGCGGACATTGTTTGTGTAGGGGCGGTTTCAACCGTACGTCCTATCTTAATCTTTTGACTTCTAACTTTTTGGTTTGGCGGCACGCCACGCTTCTTGCATCCGTCCAAAATTAATATTGAATTCTTCCAAGCCGAGACTGCTTCCTGAAATTTCTTCATCCCAGGAAGCTGAAAGAACTCCGTAACTCAATCCTAGAACTCCTAAACCAAAACAGCCCATACTTACTAATAAGACTGCTGTGTTGGGTAGGTCAAACAAGCCTTTGCTGACAATTAAATAACTCACAAAAAATGTGGAAATTCCCAGGATTGTCGGCACGCCGCAAAATAAGGCGATGCGCGATATCATGCGTTTGCTGACAACTTCTGGGATAGATTGTGACTTTTTGCCCCCGGTTTTGATGGCTGGGGGCTGCTTGTCTTCTTTGACTGGATTTTCTAGGGATTCTGCGGGCTTTTTGGGCGTTTTTTTGCGATTTGCGATCGGTTCAAACGGTAAGCGCTGGCGGGGTGGTTCGGAGGACATATTCTATCTCTAACCTGAAATTTCGAACTTGTATTCAATCAGTCTTGGCTTTTGTCCAAGATTCTTGAATATTGTCGCAAATTTTCGCTTTGCTGTTTAGCCGCGAATGCCTAAACGGGCAATCAATGCTTTGTAGCGTTCAACACTTCCCTTTTGGATGTAGGCTAGCAGGCGCTTGCGGCGACTGATCATCATCATCAAACCGCGCCGAGATGCGAAGTCTTTTTGGTTGATTTTCAGGTGGGCGCTGAGTTTGGTGATGCGATCGGTCAGCATGGCGACTTGGACATCTGCTGAACCGGTGTCGGTTTCATGGCTTTGGTAGTCGCCCATGATTTCTAGTTTGCGCTGTTGTGTAAGTGGCATGACTTAAATTTTATGTTTTTTTGTACGATTTGGCATTCCCCACGCATGAATGCGGGGGATTCTTGCATCACCGGGAGTCAAATGACTTTACCCTCAGCAAGCTTACTCGGACTGCCCGACCGGGTTTGTAGAGTATGAGCCACAATCTGCAATGATATCACAGGAGAAGCGTGAAGGATAAAATTTTTGTTACGGATGGGTTTGTTGGCTGGGTAGAATTTGGGTTTTTATGACCGGTTTCTTGATTGGGTAAGGGATTATCGGCTCAAATGCCCGATCGCCTCACGAATCCAATCTTCGGCACCTTTACCGGACAAACTATCGTCTTGACAGAGGTTTTGCAGGGCATCCAAGACTTCCGCCCCAGTGTATCCCATCGCCAGCAAGACCATCTCGACTTCTTCTTGAATAGCTGGGGGGACTCCGGCGGCCATTGAAGTTGTCAAACCTGCTTCCTGTCTCCATTCCGAGAGTTTGTTTTTGAGTTCGAGGACGAGGCGTTCAGCGGTTTTTGCGCCCACACCGGGGGTTTTGGCGAGGATGCGGGTGTTAGCGCCGACGATCGCCTTTACTAAGTCCTGCAATCCTAAAGTATCAAGAAGTGCGATCGCCAGTTGAGCACCAACACCGCTAACACTCGTCAACTGCCGAAACAAATCGCGTTCTGCCGCGCTACCAAAACCATACAATATGATTTGGTCTTCCTTAACTTGCTGGTGAGTAAAGATTTGGGCGACTTCGCCGGATGCTGGCAATTGACCAGTCACACGGGGCAAAATCTGGATTGCATAGCCAATTCCATTGACTTCGAGAATCAAGATGACGCGGTTGCTGCCTTTGCTGATATCGGCGACTGTGCCTTTGAGATAGCTGATCATCAAAAAATTGGGTAGAAACCCCGTCCTTTTAGGACGGCTTTATATTTTGTGTGGTACGCTTAAATTGCCGAAAAGCGAAAAGTCGCGCAGTAGGCAATGCACCTTGAAGACTCAAGTTAGGGGGTTCTGTACAGAAATGCTTGTACAGGTAAAAACTTTAAGCAACAAGTACAAAAAGCTTTGGCTGACATCGTACCGATGGACTATCGGGATCGTATTTTCTGAAATGGGAATAAAAGTCTGTGGACTCTGTGTAAGACGGTACATGGTTTTTAACTGTGGTATGCAACGGTGGATGAAGCAGAAACTTAAATCGTGAGGTTTGGGAATCCACTCGCCTTTAGGCAGTGGAGGATGTCAAAGAGTCAATATTACACCGCTAAGGTAGCGCGCCTTTAAAAGTTGCGATCGGACTTATGCAAAAAACTGTTTCCTCCCGAATACATTAATAACTGCTAAGGGAAAGGTAGAAAAACAATTCTATCTTGATATTCATTTTCTTGGGATGCCAGAGCCCCTAAAATCAATTCTTCTAGGTTTTCGCCAATGCTTAAATTAGGATTGATGATAAAAATCCCTGGAATGTGACGATTTACCGCCCTATGTTCGGCTAAGTGCACTGGCATAGAAGTTCGGTTATTTGTCACCAAAACACAGTTATTATCTTCACACCAGTAGAGAATTTCTGGATCGAGAGTTCCTTTCGGCGGTGTTTCCGGTTCTCCCACTACTTTGACGGCGATATCTGGTTCTCGTTGCCTAATTTGATTGGGATCAATTGGATTGACATTTTCATCAATTAGGTATTGCAGGTTCATTGGCTAGTTTTGGCTTTTCTTTCTGCCCTCAGTTGGCGGAGCTTTTCAGAAACAGGCGGGGGATTAAGGCGCTGTTCTTCTCTCATTTTGTGACCGTGTTCTATCCAATTTCTGAGGTAATCACTCACAGGTTCTCGATTTTGGAGATAATACAGAATTGTCGCATAAACTTGTTCGAGGGTGAGGGAAGGATAAGTTTGGGCAATTTCATCAGGTGCGCGGCCGCAATCGATGTAATCATAAAGGATTGTTTCAATGCCAATTCTTGTCCCTTTCAGTCGAATATCGCTGGGAGTGAGAAAGTTGAAATAATCTGTGAGCGTTTGGGTTGGCATAATTTTGCTGCATACTCAACATAATTTATTATATCACTGATATTTGCCCGATCGAACTTGGAGTAAACCGCTCTGCTTATTTTTCTAATTCAAAATAAGATTCTGTTTAACCAAAGACAAATCCGTCTTGCCAAAATTCACAACCAAAGCCACATTGAAATTTTCCAATGATTTTACAAACCACATAATTTCATCAGAAGCTTTACCTTCATAGTGATTAAACAAAACAGAAAATCGCTTGTCCAACTCTGGTTTAACTTTCCCCGAAAGAAGCACAAGTTTTAGTAGTAAACCCATTGTCCTGCTGGGGCCGAGGTTGTGAACCAAGTCATAAAAAACGTAGTGGCTGGGATGTTGGGAATTTTCCACTACTAAGAAGTTGAACAATTGTTGGCAAGTCCGAACTAACAGTAGATTATTTAATTTCACAGAGTCATGTTCGGGGAATGTATTTTTTATGTGCTTATACAAGCGTTCATTAAATTGACGCCCGCCGTATTCTGGTTCGACGGAGGAAATCAAATATTCATATAAATGTACCTTAAATGAGCCGTAAGATGGAACCTGTCTGGCATCTCTCAGGAAAAATTGAGCCGATTCTTTGTAAGTGCGATCGTCTGTTACTTTCCCAGCGAATTCTCTGACAGCTAAGTGCAGTTCCGCATCATTCAAAAGTGTGGGATTTGGCGCTGGCTGCACAATTCCTATTTCCGTATTTCTCGGCTCAACCAAATAATTCAAATATTGAGACAAATTGTTTTCAAATTGTCGCTGTCTTTGAAATTCCAGTTTTTTGATTGTTTGTTGGTCTTCCTCAATGCTATCCTTGCTCAGCAAAGAATGCCCGTACAAATAAGGATACCGACAAATTAATTCACCCAAGGGAGCATGAACATCTTGTTTATGCGGTTGTGGCTCTTGATCTACGGCTTTTACTAAGCGTTCTAATGTCTGAAATTCTTCGCCTTTAGTAAAATTTTTTATTTGTTCTTGTAAGCGTTTGACTATATAAAATTCCATCCCGAAGCGAGGAGAAGTCTGCTTAAATAAAGCTACCAAATTGGCGATCGCTAATTTGTTTGGTGAGTGCAATTGCCAGCGGTTGATCGGGATGTAGCAGCAGCGATGGAGGATATATTTAAAGTCTTGATCCGATCGCTTGACGGAGACTATGCTGTACAAAGTTGCTTCAATTTCGCGATCGGGATAGCCCATGCCGTCGATAAATAGCTTACGGAACCGCTCGATCACCTGTGGGGGGGATTCTGTTTCCACGCAGGAGACGATGTGATCGTACAATCTCTGTTCGTTGCTGCCGGATTGAACAGTATCTGAGGGCGGGGTGAGAATGCTGCTGTCGAAACCGGTGTCTGGACTGGTGTCTGCAACTTGCGCGACAGCGACTGTCGGTTGTTCCCGAAAAGTTCCGGGATTCAAGAACCAATAATGTTCTTGGCTTAATTGTTTGTTCGCCGCCCAATCCAAAGCTGACTGCAAACTTTCCCCAGTCAATAACTGCGATTTGTCTTCGCGATCGGAAGCCAGCCATGCTGCCAGCGCCTCGCGGTATGGAGCCAGATGTCCTAATTCTTTTTCCACCCAGAACTGATTGAAAACAGACTGATAAATTAGGTTAAAAACTATTAATCTACCTTGAGATTTTACAACCAGTCCTGACAGTTGTAATTCGATCTGTTCGAGAGAGTAATCGGCAGGTACTCCCGGCGATTCCTCGGGTTTCTCCGGGTCTAGCGGTTGCAAAATTTTTTGATACAGTGTTAACAGCTTGGTGAGGTCACAGCGGTTGTGAAAAATGCGATCGCGTATTGTTGTTAAATGTTGGGGTTCGTCCTGTTCTTCCCAATTTTTAAGAATTCTGTGTTTGATCAGTTTTTTAACCTGCTGCGCTTCACAATTTCTGCCAATAAAAGGCCCGTATTCAAGTGCTAAGTGACATAGCTTTTGAGTCATAAACGGTTGTCCTCCCGTCCAAGCTAATATTTCTTGAAGCACTCTTTGAGGGCGAAAAGCTTTGAGTGCTAATCCTTTTGCTAGTGGTAAACATTCGTCTAGTTGCAATCTATTTAAATGAATCGGCCGTCCAATATTAAAAGGGTTGCAGTTTTGATCTCGGAGTAATTCTGAGGGGGCTGCTACTCCGAGAACAGCAAAAGTTAGGCGATCGTATTCTGGTTGCTCTGCCCGCTTGGAGTAACAAGCCCGGATCAAACCAAAAAAATCGCTGGTACTGAAATTGAGGCGGCTGGTGCAGTCAATGTCATCTATGAAGATTACCAGATTTTGCTGAATTGACTTAAGCAGAACTTTTTCGATAAATATCTCCAATCGCTGCACCGGCGATAGCAGTTCGCGATCGTTCCACCACTTGATCGCATCAAATCTGTTTGTCAGGTGCAAACTGCTTGCCATGCGGTACATGATGGCGGCGTACCACTTTTGGAGGGAGATTTCTGGGCTGCTGATGCTTCTCAAATTGATGGCGACAAAAGCTGTACCTTCTGCTTGCAACCTTTTGGCTGTTTGCACTAGCAGGCTGGACTTTCCCATTTGTGGCGAACTCAACACGTAGCAAAATTGTCCGGCTTTGAGTCCTTCGTAGAGTTCGCTGTCTGCCGATCGCCTGACATAGGTGGGCGCACCGGCAGGCAAATATCCTCCGACTTGGTATTGGTAGGTTGAGTTGACGGATGCTGTCATCTGAGAATTCATTAAGATGCTGCGCCTCTATGCTGTGCGAAAGGTTACAAATTCTAATTATTGCCAGCTTACTCTGGTTAAAAATTGTTGTGCCTCTTTCTCTATTGTCTACTAACTCACCGTTCTCCTTCTCAATCTTTACCGTATCTTTGCAACTGTTGACCTCAAATCTGGTTTCGCGGGCGATCGTACCTCGGCACTTGATTCTTTACACTCGTTCACATAACGATATCAATTTTTACTCAACCGGATTGAGAACACCAAAATGCCCTTTAGTTCACATTTTTTTACAATTTTACTTGAAAATTCACCCGGTGGTATGATGTTGCCAGGGAAACTCATAACCGCAGCGCCGTCAACGTTCTGCCTTCAGAACCTGCTGCCGAATGCCAGAGTTCAAGGCTCAGCAAAGGTTGCCAATAAAAAACCCCAGCGTTTGGCTGAGGACTGCTTGAGTGGGAGATATCGTTAATCTGCGTTTTTTTTAGTTGACTTAGATTGCATGGAATTCCATGCTGCTGACACTTCCCCAGCTTTCGCGTGCGGGAATTTTTAAGGACAAACTTTTGGGGATGAATCCACAAAAAATTTAATTCTTAAAAGCGCTGTCAGTGCGCTGCTAGCCACTCGCTCAACGATAAAAGTTAAGTCTGTGGCTAATTGTAGAGATGCGCCCTGATGAATTAACTACCCGATAGATGAGCACCCTGATGGCATAACTCCCTGATGGATCGACGCCCTGATGGCCTTAGCCCCACTACCCAAAAAAATCTGGTTGGTGGATGATCGTGGACATTAGTAACACGTCACTTCCGGCGTTTCCGATCGCAAGCGGGTGTGCCTGTCTGAACTGATTATGGCAGGCAGATTTATCAGAAGACAAGTGGGCTATTGCATCAACCCATTTCTGATCGATCGAGTTAGCCAAAAAGTGTCAATCTACGGAAATCAGGGTCATCGAACATGAAAAACAGCATCTTAGTATTAGCGGTAATCGCCTCCGGTGGCATTGGCTTTTTCCAGACCGTCCGCGCCAGCGCAACTGCTTTCGTTCTACAACCTTCATCAGCCAGCAGTTTGACGGTTTCCGGGAGTCATCCCGACTTCAACTACACTGGAACTAATGAGGATGGGGAGCAAGAAGAAGTAAAGACAGGTAAAGGCAGGAAATAATCGGCGCTCTGAGTGGTTTGCTCTCAACAGTTGTGGTTGTCGTTGTTGTCGTAACCGCCTCCGATGGAGGCGGTTAAAACTTGATCCCAATATTCAGTCTACCTAATCCAGGGGGTTGGAGTCAGTTTGAAAGAACTGTGAATGGGAAATAAACAGGTAAGGCGAGTCTGTCGGTGGAGTTTCCCCGGCTCTGGACTTCCTTACCTTCTGATGTTTGGGATTCGGATCTGGCACAATCGTATTTCATCTCTTAAAAACCCAATGGAAAATACTCTCGAAACTACTCGCAGACAGCGGGTATTGACACGAACTCAGGAACGGCGTCAGGCGACACCCAAAGAAAAACAGTTAATTCACCTGCTGGCAAATATGGCTTGCAGTTTGGTTAACTACGACTACAAACACGCAACGGGAAAGGGAGTTCTCCCGCCTTCGGAACGCAAGCGTTTAGCTGAATGGCACTACCTGCGAGTTCAGCAAATTCGCCGGATCGAACGCTCATTGGAGCCCGTAGCGACCCTGAAGCGCGTGTACTACAAGAGTATTCTCAGTCCGAGGGATTTGAAATCTTTAAAGCTTCTCTGGCTGGATGAGGAGGACAAAAATCGGGTCAAACGGGTCGATCCTGACTTGGATGACATCCTCAGCGAAGCTTTGGATCGGGGAGATACTTTAAAACAGCTATTTCAGACGATCGAAGCCAAAGAGCGTGCCTTTGCGAGAACTCCCTGCCCCGGCATTGTACCGCTGTGGGTTCAAGAGTGGGAAGATTCGGAATATGATATCAACTATTTTCCGCCTTCGTTCTCTGCATGGGCTGCGATCGTGGACGATTAGGCTCCGCCAGAAACTCTTTTAAATCGGATCGATCGTAAAATTCAGATGCTCAGCTCATTTGCGATTGCTGCAATTGGCTCAAGGGCGGTGTGCGCGATCGGGTAAACTAGGCCCGGTTGCGTGCAAACATCTGAGTACACAGAAGTGAATCGGAGTCAGTACCATTGTACAATGGGGGAAAACCAGGGCTTCAGCTAATAGCTGATAGCTGATAGCTGATAGTTTCTATGACTGACTCGATTTCTACTTCTCCATTAGACTCGGCGGCCGATACAGCCGAATTCCGCTCTCAGTTACGATCGGGTTCGGAAAAAACTCAACTGCAACTGCTGCAACAACACATAGCAGATGCCGGTTGGGATGTATTGATGGAATTTTTATTAGAGGGCAAGTCTGAGCCACCGACTGCGGTAATGGGTAAGGCTTACCAAGTTTTGTACAGTGCGGACTCTCCGAGAGCGACGGAGTTTTTGCAAGCGAATTTTCCGACTGGAGTTGTGCCGCTGCGATCGGAGGCTAACATTGATTACACTCCGCTGCAACAATTATTGGCGCTACAGGAATTTCAAGAAGCCGATCGCTTGACATTAGAGAAGCTTTGTGAATTGGCAGGTGGAACAGCTTCCGTGAGAAAGTGGCTGTATTTTACGCAAGTTGAGAGTTTGCCGGTGGCAGATTTGCAAACAATGAATACGCTGTGGAAAGTTCATTCGGAAAACAAATTTGGCTTTTCGGTGCAGCGGGAAATTTGGCTGAGTTCGGGCAAGAATTGGGATAAATTGTGGCCGCTAATTGGCTGGAAGAAAGGGAATAATTGGACGCGCTACCCGCAAGAGTTTATTTGGGATTTGAGCGCGCCTAGAGGGCATTTGCCGCTGTCGAATCAGTTGCGGGGCGTGCAGCCGTTTGCGGCTTTGATGGCTCATCGGGCTTGGGCGAAGTAAGACGTACGGTTGAAAGCGCGTCTAGTCAAACAAAGATCGAACGGCGGTGTGAAACCGCGTCTTGACAAACAAAAAAAAGACCCGGCGGTTGAAACCGCCGGGTCTTTTTTTAAGAAAGTTTGGAAATTTTGTATAATTGATATTTGAATTAATTAGCGAGAGGACTACGAGTCATGGTAGGCATCGGAACCAAACTCACTTTAGAAGAATTTCTAGCATTGCCCGACGGAGATGTATATTATGAGTTTGTAGATGGTGAAGCAATCCCGAAAGTGTCTCCTAAATATTTTCATTCGACTTTGCAGTTTGCTTTGTGTCGCCTGATTAGTGTCTGGTGTAAAAGTCGCGGGCGAGTTCTTCCAGAATGGGCAATTCTGTTAAAGCGTCTGGGCAAAGATTGGGCACCTGTTCCTGATTTGACGTATATTTCCTATGAACGTCTGCCGAAAAGTTGGCGGCGGAATGAAGCTTGTCCTGCAATTCCTGAATTGGTAATTGAGATTATCTCTCCCGATCAAACCATGAAGGAATTTGAAGAGAAGGCGAAGGATTATTTGGTGGCGGGGGTTCCGCGAGTTTGGGTGATAGATCCCGAATTGATTTTAATTAGAAGCTTTTTTCCTGATGGTTCTAGTCAGGTGTATACGGATAATATGCTTATTGTGGATGAGTTGTTGCCTGGTTTGGAGTTGACGACTCGGCAAATTTTTGAAGAGGCCCAGTTGATTGATTGAGGGCGATGTTTATACTGAATCAGACTCAAATATTCCAAATAAATGATTCATGCAAACAGCAATCTACCTTTAGGTTTTGGGATAGCGCGTCCTAATTCTTGTGCAGTTTCAATCCATTCTTGAATCACGACTTCAGCATTTTGCACGGCTTCCTGATAGGTTTCACCATCTGCTGCACAACCCGACAGTTCGGGCACTTCCACAATGAAAGCTTGATCTACTTCACTCCAGTAAATAATCAGTTCATACTTAATCTTCATCTTGTCCTCCGAGTTGATAGTTCAAAATTACGGTGCGAACTTGTTTGACTTGGTACGGTTTAGCTTTTCCTTGTTTGGGCTGGAGATTCAGGATTTCTTCGATACCTTCTTGGGAAAAGATGTGGTGACTACCTCGTATTCGTTCATCGAAGCCAAGAGTGCGTAGAAGTTGGCAGAGTTGATCGAAGGGGATGTTGGAATCAGAGGTTCCTAGCAGGATTTTAGCCAGTAACTTATCTTGCTGACTCATTATTTTCTCTTGCCTCCCTTCCGATATATAAAAACTCCAAAAGCTTCATGATACTCAACTTTTTCCTGCATGGTATGAAGCTGTTACCATTGAATTTCTCCACAGGCTAACTTTTCTTCGTAGGCTTCTAAATTATTTAAATAGTCAGAAAAGTCTGATTCAGTAAGCTGTGGCAATTCACTGTTGTATTTGAGAAGCAAAAAGTCTATGAAATCATTAACTTCTTGAACAAGCGACTCCGGTAGTTGGCTAATTTTAGAAATAGTTAGATCGTAAACTGTCATGTTTTTTCCCTGTATATCTCATTTACTTATTTCTAGTATAGCCGAGGAAGCAGTTTCTTAAATCCAGAACTCACAGACATTCATTAAGCTGTTTTTGTTCTCCTTCCGGCTGCACTTGCTTCTGCAAACTAATTTTGTCGCCCACTTCATACCCCGAATTAAAACCAGCCTCGCTGCTGACTTGAGAATCTGTCCTCGTTTTGATTTTAACCCCTCTGCCCTCTAAATAATCGGCGATCGCCTGTTGATTCTTCTCAAACATCGATCGCACTACAATACCTGGAGTAGCCGCCGTATCAACCGAACCCGGAATCCCTGACTCTTCCATCTCCTGCTTTTGTTCCAGCAGCCTTTGCCGCAACCTGGTGGCGCAGCCAACCCGAAAAGCATTCAGATAAGCCAATCCCCGGCCACTTCCCTTGCGGTATTTCGCCCGTTTCTCGATCGCCGAACTCAAATACTCGTAAAGGTGCTTGCAAACAATCAGATTTGTAGAACTTCCTACCAAAAACATACTACCAGTATAAGTGTTCCGCATACCAGTACAACCGTTAGCTTCGGCAATTCCTGACAGCAGCATCATTTTCCAAGTGACAAATTTGGATGTTGTTTCAACTGAGTTTTCGTCAATCTCTTCTTGGTGATTTGGGCCTAAATCGGCGAGGCCCAGATTGTACTGCGCCAGTAAAAGGGAAGCTTTTTCGGCCGCCGCAGTCGATTCGTTTTCATTGGATGAGGTGGCGAGGGCTAACAGCTTTTTGATTTTTTCGACAATACTTGTGTCTGCCATTTTTCAATTTGTTTTGGGGTGAGAGTACGCGGTGGTTAGGATTTCGGGATATTTCTATTTTACTGGAGTTTGGAATGTGCGATCGTTCTTTTAGGATTTTTTTGAACCGCAGAGGGCGCAGAGGGCGCAGAGGAAGAGAGAATAGAAAGAAGTTTGCAACTTATGGGTGGATTGGCCTACTATTCGAGGACTTCCAGGACTGATTTGGGCGCCAATTTATCTTTAAACCAGACGATTTTTGCAGGAACATCTTGGATATTCACCCCAGCTTTTTCTAAATTTAGTCGTTCGGAAACAGCTAAAATTAAGTTTTCACATCCAGATTTATGTACTTGTGCAAATTTCTTTTGTAAATACTCCGGCCGCCAATAGCCGACTATTTCTAAGATAAACACTCGCCCGTCGGGATGCACTAACCGAAAGTCGGGAATCATCACGCTTCCGGGAATTGGAATTAAGTCTACTTCCCGTTCGAGTTTCCACTCGGTTTTTAAGCTGTCCCACCTGCTAGCAAATGCTGCTTCTAACATACTATCATAGGGTTTGCCTGGGGGATAGTGGCTGACTAAACCGCAGTCGGAATTTAGGGTGAATTTACCTGTTTTCAAAACGCCGCTAAAGGCATCTTTGGTTTGCAGGGTTGAGTGCATACTCCACTTGGTAACGTGTAGGAGTGCGGGCAGCATTTTGGCGAGGGCTAAGCCGTAGCGCGTGCTGGGTTTGAATAAGCTTGTGGGGCCGTCTATTGTGAGGGTAAAGCCGTGGTCTGCATCGCCTTCGATGTAGGTCATTAATTGAAATAGTTTTAAATACCTAAATAGGAGTTTGTATTCTCCTGGATCGTTGCGGTGGGCGGTTAATTGGACTTGACTTGCTCGGTAAAATATGCCTTGAACTTGGGAAAGATTGTATTTGTGAAGCAGGTTTTCGGGTGTTGGTGCGTCGAATTGGGTGAGGATTTTGTTTTCGTTTAAATCGGCGTATAAACCTGTACTGATTTCGTGGGTAAAAACTTCTCTGTTTAAGTCTTGGCTGAGCTCTGTGGCTACGGTTTCGAGGGTTAATTGGGTGGATTGCGGGCTGGGAGTCGATCGCGCTGACAAGGCAAAAACTCGCTGTCTCAAGTCCGATGGTTCTAGGGGGCTGACGACTTCCAAGGTGCAGAAACCGCCCTTCAGCAGGTGCGCTAATCCCCGTTTCAGCCGATAGTCGGGGCTGTCGCCTTCTAATTCTAGCAAGCGTCCGTCTAGTTCGCCTTGGGTTTTGCCGATCGACTCTTGGAAACAGTCGATCATTTCGGTAGCTGCTTCTAAGTTTTTCGCATCTATCTTTAGGCGTAATGGGATGATTGATTCGCCGTTTTGGCGGTGGCTTAGTAAATCAGTGGGTAGCATTTGACAGTTGACAGTTGACAGTTGACAGTTGACAGTTGATCGAAGGAAGAAGGAAGGAAGAATTTGGGCTGACTACCAGGGAATGTCATCATCATCTCCCCATTTTGCGGGTGATTCTGCTACTTTTTTTGTTGTCTTGGGAATGTCATCATCATCTCCCCATTTTGCGGGTGATTCTGCTGCTTTTTTAGTTGTCTCTCGGTTGACTCCGTAAATTGGTGTTGGCTTGACAATTTCTAATTTCGGATATTCAGTTGGTGGCGGTTCTATTTGTGTTTTTGGTTGGGGTTTGTGAACCTGCATTCCGCCTCGACGACGCTGAGATGTTCTTTCTTCGCTGGTGTCTTCGGTGACGACTTCGTAGAGAATTGCTAGTTTGTTTGCATCGCTACTTTTGCGGAGAACTCTACCTAATCTCTGGATGTATTCGCGTTCGCTTCCCGTACCTGATAATATGATAGCAATTCTCGCGTCTGGTACGTCAACTCCTTCGTTGAGGACGTGGGAGGCGACGAGGGTTTTGTATTCGCCACTGCGAAATCTATCGAGGATTTCGTGTCTTTCTTTGACTGGGGTTTGGTGGGTAATTGTGGGGATGAGAAATTCTTGGGATATTCGGTAGACTGTGGCGTTGTCTCCGGTGAAAATTAGGGTGCGCTGGGGAGAGTGTTCTGCTAATATTTGAGCTAGGATTCGCAGTTTGCCTTCGGTACAAAGGGCGATTTCTTTGGCTTGGCGGTGGGCAATCATGGCGCGCCTTCCTAATGGCGATCGCGCGCTTGCCATGATAAAGTGTTTCCATCCTTCGAGGCTGGATATTTTGATGTTAGACTGTTTTAAGAAGTCGTTGCGAATGTTCATGAATTCGCTGTAGCGATCGGTTTCTTCTTTTGACAGTTTGACCATGATTTGCACTATTTTATGTTCGGCTAAGGCATCGCCTGCTAAATCTTCGGGTCTTTTGCTATATACTGTAGGGCCGATGAGAAAATGTAAGTCGCTATGGCGGCCGTCTGTGCGATCGGGTGTTGCTGTCAATCCGAGTCGATAAGGCGCGATCGCATATTCAGATATTACTCGATAAAAGTCCGTTGGTAAATGGTGGCATTCGTCAAACACCAGCAAACCGTATTTATTCCCCAAGGTTTCTGCATGAATACTTGCGCTGTCGTAGGTTGCGACTAAAATTGGCGTTTTGTCCCGCGAACCTCCGCCCAACAATCCGATTTCGATGTCGGGAAAAGCTGCTTTTAAATTAGCGTACCACTGGTGCATTAAATCGAGAGTTGGTACTACAATTAATGTACTGCGGCCTGTGACCTGCATCGCTAATTGTGCCAGATAAGTTTTGCCGGAAGCGGTGGGGAGGACGACTACTCCTTGGCTTCCTGCTTCTTGCCAAGCTGCGAGGGCTTGTGATTGATGCTGGTAAGGCTGCATTTCAACGCTGGGTACAAGTTCGAGTAGTTCGTATCCCCTGGCTTCGTCGGTGAAGTTGGTACAATCGGCTTGCAGAGATTCTACCAGCGGACGGTAGTGAATGGCTCGAATTCGGTATTTTTCCACGCGATCGTCCCATGTCGCAAAGTCCACCCAGTCTCTGCCTTTGGGCGGCGGGTGCAGCAATAGCGTTCCGCGATCGAATGTTAAGGTGGGTATGCGGGGCATTTGTTTTTGAGACGCGCTGAGTGCAAGCCTGTTAAATTATAGGCGATCGATCAAATATATTGACAGCAGATTCTCTATAAGTTAGTTTTTTTTAAGCCAATCAACAGAACCACAATATATTTTATACTGTTACGGGCTGTTGGTTGAGATTTTTACCATTTTTTAGAGCAGATAAGTTTGCCACACTGTCAAAAGTTTGTAGTAGGGACTTTAGTCCTTCCTGCTGAGTTGGTAAGAAAGGACTGAAGTCCGAACGATCAAACCTGAAAAGAAAGGACTGAAGTCCTTACTACGAACCTGTTTTTAAAGATTTTCGCAATGCTCCAAGTTCACTTATTCTCACAATAATATGTTTGACTTTATCAGATACAAACAAAATTTTTTAGACGCTACTGAGGGCTGGGATAACGAGAAATGGAGCAACTTTAATGATAATCCCTTCCTGCTTTCTTCCCCAATCCTTCAAAATTGTCATGTCAAGAATTGCCGCTTGGTTGAAAGTCGGGCAAAAATGTTGGAATATTTGCCTAAAGATAGTGTGGTTGCTGAGGTAGGGACTCAATACGGACTGTTTGCCGAAAAAATACTTTCTATTGCTAAACCCAAAAAACTGCATCTGATAGATTATAATTTTGACTTATTTAAAGCAGAGGTAAGTCAGCAACAAAAAACTATATTTCAAGATGGAATAGAAAATGGGACAATCGAGCTTCATGAAGGCGATTCCTCAACAATTTTAGCCGGTTTTCCAGAGGAGTATTTTGACTGGATATATATCGATGCCGATCATGCTTATGAAGGTGTCTGCAAAGATATTTCTGAAGCATATACTAAAGTTAAATCTGACGGAATTTTGGTTTTTAATGACTATACGAATTGGTCGGTATGCGAAATCATACCTTACGGTGTGGCGAAAGCGGTAAATGAGTTTTGTATCGCGAATAACTGGGAAATAGTATTTCTGGCGCTTCAGTTTCTCGGCTATCACGATATTGCTATCAAGAAAAACATCGGCGAAAAGGAAGTGCGGGTTCAGTTGCAAGAGTCTCAGTCACACTTGGAGAGATCGCAGCTTCAGATCGAACAACTTGGGTTAGAGTTAGAGCAGGCTAAAAGAGCGATCGACTTTATGGAAAATGATAAATTTTGGAAATTGCGATCGCAATGGCTGAAAATTAAACAAATATTCTCCTAGCCCCGCCCGATTGCCAAATCTAAAATCTCCAAGAGTATTGTCCCGGTGGGGCCAGTTTTTAGGTTAAATTCGATCGACATAAGCCTGAGATTTAAAGTATCACGTATGGAAATAGGCGTCCCCAAGGAAATCAAGGATTTAGAGTTTCGAGTCGGGCTCAGTCCAACCAGTGTCCGGGCTTGTTCGGACAAAGACCACGCAGTTTTCGTCGAAACGAATGCTGGTGCTGGGGCTGGTTTCGCCGACGAAGACTACGTTCAAGCCGGGGCTAAGATTGTCTCGAAGGCTTCCGATGTCTGGAACCGGCAACTAATTGTTAAAGTTAAGGAACCGCTGCCTGCTGAGTATCCGCTGATTCAAAAAGAGCAGTTGCTGTTTACATATTTGCACTTAGCAGCCGATCGCGCATTAACCGAGCACTTAATCAGTAGCGGAGTCCAAGCCATCGCCTACGAAACCGTCGAACTCCCCGACAGCAAATTGCCACTGCTGACGCCGATGAGCATAATTGCAGGGCGTTTGGCCGTGCAGTTCGGAGCTCGGTTTCTGGAACGGCAGCAAGGCGGCCGAGGAGTGCTTTTGGGCGGCGTACCAGGGGTAAGACCGGGCAAAGTTGTGATTTTGGGCGGCGGAATCGTTGGCACGGAAGCAGCCCGCATTGCTGTAGGAATGGGCGCTAGGGTGCAGATTTTGGATGTAAATGTCGATCGACTCGCTTATCTAGAAACTCTGTTCGGTTCCAGAGTAGAATACCTCTACAGCAGTCCTTTGCAAATTGAAGCAGTTGTTCCCGATGCTGATTTGTTAATCGGTGCAGTTTTGGTGTTGGGCAAAAAAGCTCCGGTGCTGGTTTCTCGCGCATTTGTTGCGAAGATGCACCCCGGTTCTGTGATTGTTGACGTAGCCGTTGATCAAGGCGGCTGCGTAGAAACTTTGCGAGCAACTTCTCACACAAATCCCACTTATGTTGAGGAAGGAGTCGTACATTACGGCGTACCAAATATGCCCGGTGCGGTGCCTTGGACTGCGACTCAAGCTTTGAATAACAGCACTTTGCCTTATGTTTTGCAATTGGCAAATAACGGGATTAAAGCTTTGGAAACCAATCCGAGTTTGGCGAAGGGATTGAACGTGCAGAATCACCGATTAGTGCATCCTGCCGTGCGCGAGGTTTTCCCCGATTTAGCTGATTAAATCTAAATCCTGTAGGGTGCGTCAGCTCGTACTTTCTCGATGATTAATCGTAGGACGCTCTTCTGACGCACCAGACCCAATCGATTTTAGATTTTAAATTTTAGATTGAGCTAATAAGCTGTAAGCTTTTCCACATTTAAATTGTATATTTCCATTCCCATCTCCCCAAATCCCCAAATCCCCGAATTCCCATCGCACCATCTCCCTATAGCCACATATCATACATCGAGACCTCTGTCAATACCCCCTAAAAAGCCATTAAGTTGTGTAAATTTATTTGTTTTCGTAGTATCAACAATTTGGGCTTTTTGATAAAAAATGACTAAAAATGGCAACAGATTTAACGGCAAGATTAGGCTTTCAGGCTCTAAATTTCAATTGGTCATAGCAAGCCTAAAGTAGCATATAGCAAGATATTAGCCAAACCCAATAGAATCGTCAAGTAAATGAGAATAAAGTCAATAAACTGCCTTTTTTGAAGTTTTGTAACGCTAGCAAAAAAGTTTGACTCATACAAATTTTAAAATTAGCCAAGTAGAGTAATTTGTGCAAATTATTGCGGACAGGGGAGCAGAATTAAAATTTAGTTGCCAAAAACACTTGACAAACTGGCGAGCATACCCGATAGTAGTGATTCGTGACCGATGCGGAACTGGCGGAATTGGTAGACGCGCATGATTCAGGTTCATGTGGTGCAAGCCTTCCGGGTTCAAGTCCCGGGTTCCGCATTCCCAAGGCAGACAAAAGTTTGGGGTTAACCCGGTAAAGGCAATTAACCCCATTCGCTCTGCTGAATTAAACAATGATTACAAGTATTCAAAATCCCCTAGTTAAAGAAGTCCGCAGGCTGCACAGCTCGAAGGGACGTAGGGATCAACAATTATTTTTACTCGAAGGGACGCATTTGCTGGAAGAAGCTTGCGCGGCAAAACACAAGCTAGCAACGGTTTGTTGTACTCCCGAATGGCTGGATCAGCACGATCGACTGTGGGAGCAAATTTGTAGTTTAGCCGATCGCACAGAATTAGTAAGTGCCAAAGTGTTAGAGGCGATCGCCACTACAGTCCAACCCGACGGCATTATCGCCACCGCACCGCGCACCGCCACAGCGCCCGCAGAAATCTCAACTTTAGGAATAGCCATCGAAACAATCCAAGATCCCGGCAACTTAGGGGCGATCGTCCGCACGGCTGCGGCTGCTAATGCCGACGGTTTGCTGCTGAGCGCAGATAGCGCCGATTTAGACCATCCCAAGGTGCTACGCGCCTCCGCCGGAACTTGGTTTAAGCTGCCAATCACAGTCACTCCAGATTTAAACGCCGAAGTCTCCAGGTACAAAAATCGAGGGATGCAAATACTAGCAACCGTTGCCGATGCGAGTTTAACTTATTGGGAGGTAGATTTGCGAGTGCCGACTCTAATAGTTTTGGGCAACGAAGGATCTGGGTTGTCAGCAGAATTGAGAAGTTTAGCCGATCGACAAATCCAAATTCCCCTAAATCGCAGCGTCGAATCTTTAAATGTGTCGATCGCCTCCGCCCTAATTTTGTACGAAGCTCAACGGCAAAGAAGTCATTAGTCATCAGTCATCAGTCATTAGTCATTAGTCATTAGTCATTAGTCATTAGCGCTCGCGTCCCCGCTCGCTTTCCGTCCAACGTCATTGGTCATTGGTGATTAGCGCTCGCGTCCCCGCTCGCTTTCCGTTATTAGTGTGCACTGCGCACCGGTTGAATGTGACACCCATAGCGCCGACACCGGTTGAATTTTTCGGTGCTTTTGAGCGCACCCTACAAGATCGGCCGGTGCGCAGTGCACACCCTACAAACTCCCCCTCACCCCATCTCCCTCTCTGAGATTTCCGGGATTTTGTTTATATTGATGCAACTGTCAAGCTAGGAAAGCGGGTACTCTCAAACCAATAGTGCAGTTGAATGTGACACCCATAGTGCCGACACCGGTTGAATTTTTCGGTGCTTTGCGGCGCACCCTACAAGATCGGCCGGTGCGCAGTGTGCACCTTACCAACTCCCCCTCACCCCATCTCCCCCTCTGAGATTTGCCCGATTTTGTTTACCATGATGCAACGCCAGAAGCTAGTTTGTCGCTACCCTCAAATCAGTGCTGTGCAGATTTGACTGAAATAAATGTGAAGAAATTTAGTCAACTGCTCTCACAAATGTTAAAATTCTTAACATAACGTAGCATTCTGCACAACCAAAACCTAACCAGAGAGGGTGCTTTCTGGGAGTAGCAGCTAGTTACCATAAAACGAAGCCTCTTTAAACGAAAGGAAAGCGCAAGTCCGCGCCCACTTTCCCCACCTAAAGCTAGGGGTTTGCGACTACCGCAAACCTTTAGACGCAAAGATCCTCAGCGGGAAAAGCTCATGAAAACTCTTAAATCCTCAGATACAGATTCTGTTCGCGCTTACTTGCGGGAAATCGGCCGCGTTCCCCTATTGACCCATGAGCAAGAAATACTCTACGGGAAACAGGTACAGCGCTCAACCACACTGAATCAAGAGAAAAAGACTCTGCTAGAAGAGTTAGGCCGCGACCCGACGGTGGCTGAATGGGCGCAGACAGTCGGGCTGACTGAGCTTGAGTTGCAGCGGACAATCCACCACGGGGAAAGAGCAAAGCGCCAAATGGTGGAAGCTAATCTCCGCCTGGTAGTGTCTGTTGCCAAAAAATATATCAAACGCAACGTAGATTTACTGGATCTAATTCAGGAAGGCACGATCGGGATGCAGCGAGGAGTCGAAAAATTTGACCCGACTAAGGGCTACAGATTTTCAACTTATGCTTATTGGTGGATTCGTCAGGCAATTACTCGGGCGATCGCCGAAAAAGGTCGCACCATCCGCTTACCGATCCACATTACCGAAAAACTCAACAAAATTAAAAAAGCTCAGCGCCTGTTAGCTCAACAGCTAGGCCGCGCGGCTACTTCTGCTGAGTTGGCGTCAGAGTTAGATTTGACTCCCAAACAAATTCGCGAATATCTCGATCGTGCCCGCCTGCCGCTTTCCTTGGACTTGCGCGTCGGAGACAATCAAGATACAGAGTTGGGCGATTTGTTGGAAGATACTGGTACTACCCCGGAAGATTTTGCTCTGCAAGCTTCCTTGCGGACGGATTTGGATCATCTGATGGCGGAACTGACTCAGCAACAGCGAGAAGTCCTCGCCTTGCGGTTTGGTTTAGAAGACGGGCAAACCTTAACTTTGGCAAAAATAGGCGATCGACTCAACATCAGTCGGGAACGGGTGCGGCAAATAGAACGGGAAGCTTTGACCAAACTCCGCAAGCGCAAGCAAGATATTAACGATTATCTAGCCAGCTAGGTAAATTGGGGATTGCGCGATCGGTCTCGCCCGATCATCGCCAATCCCTAATCTAATATCAAATGCGGTCGCATCGGAATTAATGTTACTCACAGCTTTCGACACTCAAGATGCCGTGTCCCTGCTACAATTAATCAGGCGCAGGAACACGGCATCTTGAGTCTCCGACCTATCATCAGAAGTGCAACCGGATTTTTGATCTAAAATCGTAAAAACCGCCGCCTTTAATTCGGTTGTGCCCACTTAGTTGCTGCGACTGTCCTGCTACATTAGTAATTACTTAGTAATAAATATCAGCAGCGATCGGATAATGGTTATTTAACTTAACCGTCCGCGTCTAAAATAATAAGCTGTCTCTGAAACGGAGGTACTCATGAGTAATTCATCTAATAAATCCCCAGAATTCTTTGAAGAAGACGGAGAAAATGCCAATCTATTATGGCAATACGTGCAGTCAATGGCTCCCGACACTGTTTCTCAGTTGTCTAAGCCGACTTCTCACGAAGTATTTCAAGTAATGGAGCGAAATATCGTCGGACTTTTGGGTAATTTGCCTTCGGAACACTTCGGAGTGACAGTCACTACCAGTCGCGAACATTTGGGTAGATTGCTCGCCTCAGCTATGATTAGCGGTTATTTTCTCAAAAATGCCGAACAGCGAATGACTTTTGAAAAGTCCATAGAAGCCAGTGAGAGACATGGCTCGGAAGATTAGTTGATTCTTAACATTTAAGTTGTACAAATGTCAAGCCCCCCTCGCAAGATGGGGGCTTAAGATTTTGGATTTTAGATTTTTAGATTTGAGATTTGAGATTAAATAATTGAATAATTATTGATATTCTTCTTAAATATCGTGTCCGATAGAAAAACAGATATCGATCGGGTTTGTAGTGCGGACTTCAGTCCGCAAAATGGAGCGGACTGAAGTCCGCACTACGAACCATTTTGTTATGGTAATCGACCGGATATAATATGAACAATGACTAATGACCGACGACTAATTCCCTATTAATATAATATGTCTCTTTCTCCTGTAGCCCACAAAGTTATCGGCGTGGCTGCGATCTGGAACGATCGACAACAAATTTTGATTGACAAGCGCCGACAACACGGACTGCACGGCGGTTTCTGGGAGTTTCCGGGCGGTAAAATAGAGCCTGGGGAAACCGTCGAAGCTTGCATACAACGGGAAATTATGGAGGAGTTGGGGATTGTCGTCGAAGTGGGCGATCGCCTGATTACAATTGACCACGACTATACTAAATTTACAGTGAGACTCTACGTGCACCACTGCCGCCACGTCAGCGGGGAACCGCAAACGATCGAATGCGATGAAATTCGCTGGGTGACACTCGAAGAAATTGACCAGTTTACTTTTCCCAAGGCAAACGAACAAATTATCGCCGCACTGCGATCGAGTTAAACTGTGATGTCAAATTCGGTTGCAACTATCAACTGTCAACTGTCAACTGTCAACTGTTAACTGTTAACTGTTAACTGTTAACTGTTAACTGTTAACTGTTAACTGCCAACTGTTAACTATTTTTGAATAGGCAGGGTAAAGTGGAAACAACTACCTCGATCGGGTACAGAGTCTACCCAAATTTGACCGTAGTGGGCACGGATGATGCCTTGACATAGGGACAGTCCAATGCCATAACCGTCTTTTGATTTATCTCGCTGCAAGCGAAAGCTGTCTTCAAAAATGCTCGTGCAATCTTCTTCAGGAATTCCCGGCCCACTGTTACAAATGCTGACTTGAACTTTGTAAGCGGTGCGGTGAAGAATTGAAATACTAACAGTTCCTTGCTCTGGCGTGTACTTGCTGGCGTTGTCAAGCAGGTTGACTATGACTTGTTTGATGCGATCGGGATCGGCATAAATCAAGGGCAAATCTGTGGGAATGTCTATTTCTAAGTTCAGACTTTTCGCCTGAAATTTGTCTTGAAATTGCAGGATTACATCTTGACAAATCGCCCCCAGTTCGATTTTTTTGGGTTGAATGTGGAGTTGAGCGTTTGTACCCCGCGCTGCTTCCAGGATATCTGTAATCATGCGATCGACAATGCGGATTTGGCGGCGGGCTTGTTTCATCAAATGAGCCGCCAGACTCGGTGTCAAACGCGACTTTTCCCCCTCTTTCACCTTCTGACTTGACTCCAAAGTCTCCAAAGCCAAAGATGCAGCCGTCAAGGGATTTCGCAAGTCGTGAGCTAGCATCGCAATAATCCGGTCTTTCAACTGCAACTGCTCTTGCAGGTGTTCTTTTTCCTGTTTGAGCCGAAAAACTTCATCCGCAAGCTGTACGAGCTCGGTGGCGGAAGCAACGGAATAGATGGGTTTTGGGTCTGCCTGAGCTGCCGCCAGAGCTGGGGGTGACTGCTGCTGGGCTGCGTATTCTTCTACAGAACGCTTCCAGCGGGGCCACGAGTGTTCGAGTTGGGCGATCAAATTGCTGCCGGCGAGAGTTTGTCGCGGCTCAGGATGAATTTTGAGTAGCGAGGGAGTGGCTACAAGTTTAAAGTGTTCGGCTAAATCGGGCTGTTCTCCTACGTCGATGACTTGAAGCTCAAAGTCGCACTCTGCCTTCAAATCCTTGAGGTACTTGCGGATGTGTCTGGTCTGTTCCCTGGAAGAGGAACGCTTGTCTACGAACAGCAAAAGCTGTAAAAGGGGTGCGGAATTGACCGGCTGTTCGGGAGAACAGTCGGTATCGCTGGTGCCGGATGTCGGATGGACGCTGTTGCCTTTTTCGATCGGGTGAAAATAATTGACCATTGCCGAGCCGAGTTATTTCACTTCTACTTTAACTGGACAGACGGGAATTCTCCCGCTACATCGTTACTCCGTGTCTTCGGCGGGATGAAAGCCGAACGAAGCCCGTCGATTGCGCCGAACAAATTGACTCTTCATGCAGCTCTCACTCTTTGAGGCGGCGTATGAGGAAACTAGCAAATTCCTTGGTTTCGCCCAAGTATCGTACTATGATAGTTATCACTAACCCAAGTTTTCGATAATGTACCAAGCTTATAAACTCCGAATCTATCCGACAACTGAGCAGCAGATATATTTTGCTGGTGCTTTTGGTTGTTGTCGATGGTTCTGGAATTATAGCTTGAATCTGTGCCAAGAAACTTATCAAAATACGGGAAAAGGGCTGACTAGAGGTGCTATCCAAGGCTTGCTCCCTCATCTCAAAAAGGAATATCCTTGGTTGTCTAATGCCTATTCTCAGTGCCTACAAGTGGTGGCTCTAAACCTCTCCACTGCATATAAAAACTTCTTTGATAAACGCGCTGGATATCCTAGCTTCAAATCGAAGCATGGTAGACAGTCAATTAGTTATCCTCAGAATGTCAAACTAGGTGATAGCAGCATCAAACTTCCCATCATTGGGGAAGTCCATTGTCGAATTCATCGGAGAATTGAAGGTACTATAAAAACAGTTACTATCTCCAAGAATACAGATGGAAACTACTATGCTTGTGTCTTAGTTGATGATGGACAAGAAACACCCGAAGGGAGAGCTAATGGTAAGGCGATCGGCTTGGATGTTGGGCTGATAGATTTTTGCGTTACTAGCGATGGCAGTAAATATGCTAATCCTAAGCACCTCAAACAACACAGTCGCAATCTGAAGCGTAAACAACAAAAACTCAGTCGTAAAGAAAAAGGGAGTAATCGGAGAAATAAAGCTAGAAGATTAGTGGCTAAAGTTCACTCTAAAATCAAGAGAGTGCGCGAAGATTTTCTGCACAAGCTATCCCGCAAGATAGTCAACGAAAACCAAGTTATTGCAGTAGAAAATCTCAACGTCAAGGGTATGGTACGAAATCACTGTCTAGCTAAAGCAATTAGTGATGCTGGATGGGGAATGTTTGGAACAATGCTCAAGTATAAAGCTGAAAAAATCGGAAAACTATATATCGAGACAGACAGATTTTTTCCGAGTTCTAAAACTTGCAATAATTGCCTCCAGAAAGTATCGTCCATGCCTTTGAACGTTCGCCATTGGAATTGCCCTAAGTGCGGAAGTTGCAATGATAGAGATATCAATGCGGCAAAAAACATTAGGGATGAAGCCTTGCGGATTTGGGCATTGGGAACCAGTGCTTCTGCCAGTGGAGGGAATGTAAGTCGTGGTGGCAAGCCTTCGGTATTGTCGGATGCAATTCCCGTTGAGACTGGAATCTCCCAGCATAGTGGTACTCCGCTTGCTGATGGGTAGTTCACTACTTACTTTAGATTTATGCTATTGTCCGATGATTTCATTACGGCGGGCCAATGACATTTTTGAACTGGAAGAAAAATGAGTCACTACAGGTGGTGGTTAAAGTGGCGATCGCCTTTTTTGTGCTGTGCCTGTTGCTGACACTGCACCGCTACTACAGCTTTTACGCTACTTATGACCAAGGCATTTTTAATCAAGTTTTTTGGAATGGCACTCGGGGTCACTTTTTTGAGAGTTCCCTCTCTTCGGCTTTGTCCACTAACGTGGTTCACCAAAACCAGATTCCTGACGTATCTTACCATCGGTTGGGGCAGCACTTCACTCCATCGCTGATGCTGTGGCTGCCAATTTACTCACTGTTTCCCTCTCCTGTCACTTTGACGGTGTTGCAGGTGACTTTAATTACGGTGGCTGGTTTAGTGCTCTATGCTCTCGCCAGACACTATCTAGAGCCAAGACTGTCGGCGACAATTGTGGTCAGCTATTACGCAGCGAACGCGGTAATTGGCCCGACATTAGGCAATTTTCATGATTCTTGCCAAACTCCGCTTTATATTTTTAGCTTGCTGCTGGCGATGGAGAAGCGCACTTGGCCGCTGTTTGGGATTCTCGCAACTTTAATGTTGGCTGTACGAGAAGATGGCGGAGTTGTGTTATTTGGGGTGGGAGTTTACTTGATTTTGAGTCGGCGCTATCCTCTGACTGGCTTGGCTGTGTGCATTCTCAGTTTTGGTTACATGATTTTGTTGACAAATCTGATTATGCCTTTGTTTTCTGCTGATATTTCCCAGCGGTTTATGATGGAACGCTTCGGTCAATATGCTGATGGTGATGAAGCTTCGACTCTCGAAATTATTTGGGGAATGGCGAGCAATCCTGGGCGGTTGATTGAACAATTATTTACGCCGTTTTTTGGTAAAATCAAGTATCTGCTGGGGCAGTGGTTGCCGTTGGCTTTAGTTCCTGCCGTAGCGCCCGCCTCTTGGATGATAGCTGGATTTCCGCTGCTAAAGCTATTTTTAGCGAAAGGAGAGTCGGTGCTGGCGATTAATATTCGCTATGCGATGACTGTGGTTCCAGGGCTGTTTTATGGGGCGATTCTGTGGTGGGCCGATCGCCAACAGGAAGAAGATCAAATTAGAAGCGGCAAAAAAACCAGCTTGCGTTTTCCGAATGCCATGTTTCCTTTCCCTTCGTCTGCCAAGTTTCGCCGCTTTTGGGGGGTTTGCATCTGCTTGTCGCTATTTTTTACCTTCACGTCTAACCCAAATCGAACTTTTTCGTTTATTTTGCCGGATGCGATCGCTCCTTGGGTGCAGGTTCCTCTGATCAGACAGTGGCAGCACGTTTCTCAAGTCCGGCCGCTGTTGGCTGAAATTCCTGCTGATGCTAGCGTGGCTGCAACGAATACTATTGTGCCGATTTTGTCAAGCCGCCGCGAAATTCTCAGGTTTCCGATGTTTGAACTGCGTAATGATGCGGGGAAAGCGGTGAAGATGGAATATGTAATTGCCGATATGTGGCAGTTGCAGCAGTATCAGGCTGCGTTTCGCCGGGAACGGGGACAGTTGCAGGAAATTGTGCCGCAGATCGATCGACTATCGAAATCGGGCGAGTATGGCATTGTTGGCTTTGAAGACGGCGCGATTTTGATGCGTAAGGGTGCTGTGTCTGACTCTGCATCGGTGGCTGCTTGGGCTAGTTTTCGCCGTGAATTGGAGCCGATTTTGAAGCAAGGGTAAGTCGGTAGGTGCGATCGCCCGAAACTGACGGTGTAGCCCAAATATTTTAGTTTCGGGCGATCGAGCAATTGCCTGCCAAAACCCGGTTTCTGCATAAATTTCCGTCCTTGTCGCAGCCAAGTGTCAGCCCTCGGGCATAAATTTGCGATCGATCAACATTTTAGGCTGTGCATTATACAATAAAGTAGTCAACAATACACATAAAGATATATAAATTCTTAGGAGGGGAGAAAAATGAAAATTTTGGTATTGGCGTGGGAGTTTCCTCCCAGAATAGTAGGCGGTATCGCCCGCCACGTATCGGAACTGTATCCAGAATTAGTGAAGCTGGGCCACTCGATTCATTTAATTACAGTAGAGTTCGGCCACGCGCCGATGTACGAAGTGGTGGAAGGAATACACGTGCATCGGGTGGTGGTGGGACACGCCAGGGACTTTTTTCACTGGGTGGCGAACCTCAACCAAAGTATGGGCCACCAAGGCGGAAAACTGATGCTGGAGGAAGGCCCCTTTGATATCATCCACGCTCACGATTGGTTAGTGGGAGATGCGGCGATCGCCCTCAAGCATACCTTTAAAGTACCGCTAATTGCCACCATCCACGCCACCGAATACGGGCGCTTCAACGGCCTCCACAATGAGGGACAGCGCTACATTAACGCCAAGGAAAACGACCTCGCTTACAACGCTTGGCGGGTAATTGTGTGCAGCGATTATATGCGGCGGGAAGCCGAACGGGTACTATCGACTCCCTGGAACAAAATAGAGGTAATTCACAACGGAATTAGGTCGGAAAAAAAGCCCCGCAGAAACGAATTTGATGCGATGGGTTTTCGCCGCCAGTTTGCAGCAGATGACGAAAAAATAGTTTATTATGTAGGCAGAATTAGCTATGAAAAAGGCATTGCTGTATTTCTGAATGCTGCACCTAAAGTTATTTGGGAAATGGGGGGGAAAGCCAAAATAGTAATTGTTGGTGGCGGTAATACAGATCATCTCAAACTTTTGGCTTGGAATTTAGGAATTTGGCATAAATGTTATTTTACGGGATTCATGTTTGAGGAACATCTCGACAAATTTCAGACGGTTGCTGACTGCGCAGTTTTCCCCAGTCTTTACGAACCTTTTGGCATTGTAGCTTTAGAAAGTTTTGCTGCAAGAGTGCCGGTGGTAGTTTCGGATGCGGGCGGACTTGCCGAAGTGGTACAGCACACTAAAACAGGTGTTGTTACTCAGGCAAATAATCGGGATTCTTTGGCTTGGGGGATTTTGGAAGTTTTGAAAAATCCGGGTTACGGGCGGTGGTTGGTTGACAATGCTTATGAAGATTTGGAACGCCGATTTAGTTGGCCGAAGTTGGCGATGGAAACGGAGTGGGTTTATCAGCGGGTGGTGGAGGAAAGGGCTGAGGTTGATTGGTGAGACTGACAGTTGACAGTTGACAGTTGACTGTTCGCGGTTGACTGTGAGTCGAATATCAACTTTTTAAGTGGCAAATATTAAGGAATTGTAACACAATGATATAGATACACTCGACGTTAGCTTGAGTGGACTCGGAAGGTTTTAAAGGGAATTGGCATCTTGAATATTTTTAGGGACATCGAACCTCAACGCAAACGCAGCTTGCTGACTTTATTCACCGCAGGCTTGCTATTCTGGTCGAGTTTGGCTTCACTACTGCCAACTGTGCCGTTGTACGTTCAATTTGTGGGCGGTACAAAACAGCAAATTGGCTTTGTGATGGGTGCATTTGCGATCGGGCTTTTGTTGTCGAGGCCGCGGTTGGGTAAAATAGCCGATCGCACGGGGCGAAAACAAGTTTTACTGATAGGAGTGTCAGTAGCTGCGATCGCCCCTATAGGTTACATTTTCGCTACATCTGTCCCTTTACTGTTACTGCTTCGTGCTTTTCACGGCATTAGCATCGCCGCTTTTACCACCGCTTACAGCGCTTTAGTAACAGATTTTTCTCCGCCCCAAAAGCGGGGTGAATTAATCGGTTACATGAGTTTGGTAGCTCCTACCGGTTTGGCATTTGGCCCGGCTATGGGCGGATTTGTGCAAGCTTGGTTTGGTTATACTCCTTTGTTTGCAATGTCGGCGGCTTTCGCAGCAATGGCTGTATTTTTTACCTGCAAAATTGCCGAACCAAATTTTGTCGATTTAACAGAGTCTGACTCGCTATCTGAAGACAAAAATAATCAAAAATACTGGGAAATGCTGTGGAATCCTAGAGTGCGGATTCCGGCTTTAGTGTTATTGCTGGTTGGTTTGATATTCGGAACTTTGAGCACTTTTATGCCTTTGTTTATCCAAGAAACCAAGGTTGATTTGAATCCGGGATTATTTTATTCTACAGCGGCAATCGCCAGTTTTAGTATGCGCTTAGTCACGGGACGGGCTTCGGACAAATACGGCCGCGGCTTGTTTATTTCTGGTGGCTTAATCTGTTATGCTGTGTCTATGTTATTGTTGTATTTTGCTAACAGCAGCGGTGCTTTTTTAGTCGCAGCTTTGGTTGAAGGTACTGCCGGTGGTACTGTTTTGCCGATGATGGTAACGCTGATGTCGGACAGGTGCGAACCTCAAGAAAGGGGCAGATTGTTTTCCCTTTGTATTGGCGGATTTGATTTGGGAATTGCGCTGGCTGGCCCAACTTTGGGCTTTGTTGCTGAACAAGTCGGCTACAGAAATATGTTTGGTTTGGCTGCTGTTCTGGCTGCTTTGGCTTTACTGATTTTTGTTACTCTGTGTAGCAAGGATTTGTCTCATTCGATGAAATTTGCGATCGGGCGAGGCAAAGATGTTTATGCTGTCAATTACCCGTCATCAATCGGAGTACCGATATGATGAGGGCTTGTATCTACGCTCCACCGCAATTCTGAAAAACTTTGTAGGATATCAGCTTTGGTTTCATTGCGCGACACATCAGGGGATACTGACAAGCTCCCCGTACTCGTCCAGTCTTGCCGAACAAGCAACGTTCTCATTGCAATATTTCGCGCCCCAATCAAATCAGCGTGTAATTCATGCCCACAACATTCACAGCGAAACATCAGCCCCTTATTCGGTCGATTAGCCTTCGAGGTATGTCCACACTTGGGACAACTCTGGGAAGTATAATGTGCCAGAACTTTAGTTGCTAGGCTGCCTGCCAAATTAGCTTTGTAGTCAATGTAGCCGTGTAATTCGGCAAACGACCATTTGGCTTTATTTCGATTAGCCCTGCGCTGTTTCTTGCTTGCCGAATTACCAGATTTGGATTTTGTTCTATCACGGATTCCGGTCAAGTTCTCTAGTCCAATTAAGCTGTTGGGCTTGGCAATTTTTTTACTAATTTGGTGGTTCACATCAGCGATAAACCGTCTCTCCCGTCCTGACAAAGCAATTAATCGTCGCTTCGCAGAACGGGTGTCTTTACGCTGTAGGCTCCTCCGAGCCTTCTGGTATTGATTGGCTTTGTGTCGATATGCTTTCCCAGAGTAGAATGCAGATTTATTGTTTAAATCTGTTTCTACTGCTAAATATCTCATCCCAACATCAATGCCAGAAATTCGGGTAATATTTGTTGGATTGATGTCTAGCAATTCAATTTCAAGGCTCACCATTAAATAGTAAATCTTGGAAGAACGCTGGTAAACTATCTTTGCTGCCCCGATGTTGGAGCAGGTTTGGATCGACTCCAAGTGCTTATTCCAACCTTCGTAATGCACAACAATGCGACCATTCAACGTCCCAATGCTGACTTGCTGGTCAAATTTAAACGTGTAGTCTCGCTGATAATTTAAGGTAACAGTCCGAGATGCGTATTTAGGGGCTTTATCAAGCCCTTTGAAACGTTTCTTGGTGTGTCCCTTTTTGATTGCTTCGTTGTTTTGCTTAAGCTTGGTTGCCAAGGATTTAAAGGTTGCGGCCACTTGTCTAGGTACGTTACACGCCATCTGTGCGCCTAGCCTGAACTCAGAGCGCAGATGGTTATAGACGAGTTTCTGTAGTTTAGTACCATTGCTAGACTTGCTGCTGTCGAAAGCGACCATAGCAGTGTAGTTCAAGGCATCACGGTAAGCCAGCGCAGTATCGCGCACCGCCAACTTCTGTTCGGCGGTAAGATTCAGCTTTAACTTTGCGGTGATAAGTTGGTTCATGGTTTCACTAAACTCTCGAACAAGTATAACTCGTGAATCAGAGAAGCAACCACTTCGTAACAAATCTTGTTCGTTCAGCGAGTGCACCGCACCTCTGTCGAACGCTGCGCTTATCGATTCGATATGCGGTGCAATCACTCACTCACGCGCATTCCTCCCGCCACCAACCGAGGCGGTATGGTCGGGGAATCCTGCTGTTCTAGTTGAATCAGTGACAGAATGGGGACAGGCTCTCCGACCCATCCCACAAAAATCTTTTTTTCTTGTGGGATGGACTCTCCGGCCCATCCTAGCTATTTTTGCGGTATTAGTCTATTGTCGATCAATCGCACTTCGCAACTTTAAACAACAAACGCACCCTACAAAATAATGTAGGATGCGTTGCTTTTAATAGTGGGCTTGGAGGGATTCGAACCCCCGACCTCATGGTTCGTAGCCATGCACTCTATCCAACTAAGCTACAAGCCCCTGTCAAGTCCAGATTTAATCTAAAATTGATTAACTTCTTTTCTCACAGAAACTAACAGTAACACCTTTACCAAAATAATGCAAGACATTTCGCCAACTTTTTCTAAATTGCCCGATCGCGCGCAACTAACTCATCTCGACAACAGCGGGGAAGCCCAAATGGTGGACATTTCGGCGAAGGTGGCAACGGTGCGGCAAGCTGTGGCTGCTGCCAGGGTGCGGATGTTGCCGGAGACTTTTGCGGCGATTGAAGCGGGGAATGCGCCCAAGGGCGATGTGTTGGGCACTGCGAGGCTGGCTGGAATTATGGCGGCTAAGCAGACGGCGAATTTGATTCCGCTGTGTCACCCTCTGCCCATCAGTAGCGTGGAAGTACAGGTGATTCCTGACGCCGAGTTGCCGGGGTATCAAATTCGGGCGACGGTGAAGATTAAGGCGGAAACTGGGGTGGAAATGGAGGCGCTGACGGCGGTTTCGGTGGCGGCGCTGACTTTGTACGATATGGCGAAAGCTTTGGAAAAGTCGATCGCCATTGAATCGATTCGACTCGTGAGTAAAAGCGGCGGCAAATCAGGGGATTATCAAAATTTAGAGGCGTAAGTTTCATGCCCAAAGAGGGATGCAGCATTCAAAAAGCTGCACTTATGATTAAAATAGGCACAGAACTACTAACATCAAGTGAAAAACTATGCCTCCTCGTTGGCCCCGCAAACCCGATCGCAACGATCCAGAGTACCGCCACTTAGATGACCGGATGAATTTTGCCATCCACGTCGGTCTTTTTTCTGCTACAAATTCTGGTTTGTGGTTTGTTCAAAATTTGCAAAAGGCTGATTGGCCTTGGGCAGTTTCGGTAACGGGTGTATGGGCTCTAGTAGTTTTGGCCCACGCGATTTTCATTTTTGCGATCGCCGATTATTCGCCCCTCACCAAAGATTCTGGCTGAAGGCAGTTGTCGGCGATTTGTTAACTCTTTTGACAGATCACAAACAACGTTCTGCTTTTTTTATATGCCTAATACTACGCTGGCGATCGAATCCTTAGCCGCTGAAATCGGCGAAAATGTCTACATTGATATTGCCAAGTGGCATCTGTATCTCCGTGACGCCCACCTGCATACCGTTGTTGCTGAACAACTTTATTCAATGCTGGAAAAGGGCAATTTAGATGACGATAAAGTCGGACAAGTCTTGCAAGGAATTCCAGTTAAGTTGGGCGGCGGCAAGCGAGAAGTCCCCCTAGCAGATTTGATTCCGATGCAGTGTCAAGTTCAGTTGATGGATGTGCTTGAGGAATTTCAGCGCAAAATGTAAACATAATTGGCGCTGAATGTGTGTAGGTAAGGTGGGCAATGTCCGCCTTACCTTTTTTAGTATTTTTTGACAATTTCTTGAGATTTTGCGATCGATGTCGAATAAATTACGATCGCCAATTTTGACATTCTTAAAATAAAAGCAACACATCGAACTCTGTTTACATTAGCTAGTAATAGCAGCAAACAATCATCTGTAACTATACTCGACTGAACCCATTTATTTTTACGAACAAAGCAAAATAAACAGTTATTTAACAGAAGAGATTGGGATTGACAAGCAAAATAATTATGTTAAGGTAAGAGCGTTTGTAAAGCTTCAGATTTGTATTAATGTTCTTGCAAACAAGAAAACCTTCAACCGTAAAAGGTGCAAGCTACAAGAACAAATGTTGTAAACAATACACTGCAACCAATGAATACAACCCTGATTCAATATCCAGCAAAAATTTGGTATAAGCTCGCCAACTATTGCCTGAAAAGCTATCAAGGTCTGACTCAAGAGCCCCGAGTGTTTTTGATACGAAAGTTGGCTCGTTTCGAGATAGTACGAGATTGGGTAGCGATGTTGTTCAACCGTTCAACGAAACCTCGTGAAATTAGCCGAGCAAAAGCTTCAGTTTTGGGAAATTTGGATGTAAATGCGATCGCAGCAACTATCGAAACAGACAGTTGCTATCAAGGTCTCCAGCTACCTCAAGATGTAGTTCAAGAACTTTTGACTTTTGCCAATTCTACCGTTGGCTACATTAACAGAGATTTGAATCGTCCCTGGCCCTGCAAAGGAACCGAAAAAGTCGGTGTAGACTTACCTGAAAACACCCGGGTTTGCAGCTATATGAGCAACATAGAAAAGTCTTCAACTGTCAAAAAACTGGAAAAAGACCCCGGCATATTGGCTATTGCAGCTAAATTTTTAGGTGCCGAAGCAGTACACATGGGAAGCGAAATATCTTGGAGTTTTCCCGTTGCAGGAAATGTTGCTCAGCAGCGCGAAGCCGCCCAAGTATTTCACTACGACTTAGACGACTATCGGTTCATTAAATTTTTCTTCTACCTAACCGATGTCGATATGTCCAGCGGGCCACACGCTTACATTCGAGGAACGCACAATGGCAAAAAGTTGAAGCACCAATTTATGGGCACGCGCTGTGCTAGCATCAATGACGAAAAGATTCTTGAATATTACGGTGTTCAAAATGTGGTAGATGTCTGTGGCAAAGCTGGTTTTGGCTTTGTAGAAAATCCCCTTTGTTTCCACAAGGGAACGGAGCCAACTGCGAAACCGCGCTTGATGCTGCAAATAGAGTACGCTATTAACGACTACGGCAACATTCACGAGATGTTAGGTTACTAGCTTTGTAAACCCGGCAAATCGTGAAGTCTTGTCTGTCTATCGAGACTTCTTAACTAAAAGTCTTTTTTTAACTCTTCCCATTTATTTGCCAAAACGTCCTCGAATGCGATCGACAAACATCTCAACTTCCGGCAACTTCATCTGATTCACAAAAATGGCAAAAACTGCCAACCCCGCGAAACTTGCCACACCCAACTGCACTAATTGAATTACCAAACCTTCAGTACCCAAAAATCTTTGACACCCTCGCAGAGTAGCCAAGGACACGAAAGCAGTGAGAGAACTTCCACAAGCTAACCCCAAAAATGGCAAACTCCATTCCCCCCAAGGCAAGCCACCCAGCTTTTTATCTAATAAGTACAAAAACATAATCATCGAAATAACATTCACTCCCACCGTAGACAAAACTAATCCGGGTGCGCCGAAAGCTCCAACTAATAAATAATCAAACAAACCATTCAAAAAGATATTGATAATACTGATCCGAAAAGGCGTTTCTCCATCTCCCAAAGCGTAAAAAACCCGTACCAAAACGTCGCGGCCCAAATACACAAACATTCCAATACTGTAAGCCATCAATAAGGGCGTGACAAACTGCGATGCTGACTGATTAAACGCATAGCGTTCGTAAACAACGCGGACGATCGGCCCGGCAAGTGTTACCATTAAAGCACTTAGCGGTAGCATCGTAATCCCAGTCAAAATTAAAGCTTGACGAATTTTATCTTTTAATTCCGGCCAGTCTTTGGGTTCGGCAAGGCGAGAAAAAATTGGCAAAAATGGTACTAAAATCACATTAGAAACAATGCCTAAAGGAGTCATTACCAACAAGCCGCTGTAGCCCATAGCAGATGCAGCTTGAGGGATGTAGGATGCGAAAAATAGGTCGGTATAGACATTAATTTGCAGCATTCCCGATGATAAAGTAGCAGGAAGCATCACCTTAACTACTTCTTGCACTCCAGGACGTTTAAAATTGAACCGCAAACGCAATTTTCCCAAGCCTGCGCGCCACTGCGCTATTAGTTGCACCAACCACTGCAAAACTGCTCCCGCTAAAGTTCCCCAAGCTAACACTAAGCCGCCGATTAGTGCGTATTCTGGCTGAGTTATTTTGTCTCCTAGTTTCAGGGCGAGAAACCCCAAACCGCCGACAAGTGCAACGCTGGAAAATAAAGGGCTAATTGATGGCAACCAGTACATATCGGCCGCGTTGAGAGTGCCGAAACCAATGCCGATTAAGCCGGAAAGTAATGCCATCGGCGCCATAATCCGAAATTGTTGGACAGCAATCGCTTTAATTTCTAAACCTTCTGCTGTTCTATTTAATCCCGGTGCTACCAAATCGATCGCCTGATCTGCAAAAATAATTAAAGCGATCGTCACCAACAGCAATATGCCACCGACTAAGGTGGTGATAGTCTCGACTAAGGGTGCAGCTTCTTTTTTGTCGCGGCGAGATAAAACGCTGACGATCGCGCTGTGAAAAGGCCCGTTAATGCCTCCGAGCAAAATAAATAAGAAACCGGGGATGACGTAGGCGTAGTTGTAGGCATCGACGGCGACACCGACTCCAAAGGCTGCGGCGATCGCAATTTGGCGCACCAACCCGAAGACTTTGCTAATCAGAGTGGCGACTGCGACAATGCCGGCAATGCCTGCTAGGGAACGAGAGGGCTTCTGTAATTCAGACACAAATAGTTACAAACGCTAATGCTAAAAGGCTTCACTAAGTTTAATAGTAAATCTGGAAAATCATAACATGAATTCGGAAAATTTCTATTCCCAATTACCTTTACTTGATAATTTTCGCGATATTACTGAACCCAAAAACTTTGTAGATGTGCCGGATGACTGGTACATTCTTGTCACAGATATTCGCGGTTCTACAAAAGCGATTGAAGCTGGAAAATATAAAGAAGTTAATTTATTGGGAGCTTGTTCGATCGTTGCTGTTTTGAATGTAGCGGGCGAAACTGATATTCCGTTTGTGTTTGGTGGCGATGGCGCTTCTATGTTAATGGGCCCACAACTTTTACCCGCTGCTAAGATTGCTTTGCTGGCCGCTCAACAAATGGCTAAGACTGAATTTGATCTGGATTTGCGAGTTGGGGCTGTGCCGGTTAAAGTGGTGACAGCAGCTAATTATCCGGTTAAAATAGCTAAGTTTAAAGTTTCGGAAAATTACAGTCAAGCTATTTTTATCGGCGGCGGCTTAACCCGTGCTACTGAACTGATTAAAGATTCGGTTGCTGGTAATATTTATAGTTTAAAAAATAATGGAATTTCTCCAACAGCCGATTTTTCGGGACTGGAGTGCCGATGGCAGGATATCCCCAGCAAGCACGGGGAAATAGTCACGCTACTGGTAATGGTGCGAGAAGATTTTGGTCAGCAGAACCATCAATCTTATAGAAATATTTTAGAAAAAATTGAATATATTTACGGTAAAGAAGATTCTTTAAATCCGATTGACCGTGAAAATCTTAAATTGACATTAAATAGTGCTAAACTGATTAAAGAAACTCTGGTTAGAGCGAGTAATTGTAGTTGGTTAGATCGCCAGATGTATTTATCCAAAATACAGTTAGAAACGGCGCTGGGTTCGCTGTTAATGAATTTGAAAGTTAAGACAGAAGAGTTAGATTGGGGAGTTTATAAAGATATTACGATCGCAGCTACTGACTATCGCAAATTTGATGATATGTTGAGGATGGTAATTTCGGGCAATGGGTGGCAGCGATCGAAATTGACGGAGTATTTGGAACAGAACTATCGTGAAGGTAAGCTGGTTTATGGTTTGCACGTTACTAACAGGGCGTTGATGACTTGTTTAGTGTTTGAACGCAATGGGCAGCAAGTGCATTTTATAGATGGCGCTGATGGTGGTTATGCTTTAGCAGCGAAGGATATGAAACAAAGAATGTAGGACTAAAGTCCGAACGATCAAACCTTTTATGCTGTCGCAGATTTAAATTGTATATTTAGGGCGGGCTACAAGATCCCACCCCACTCATTATTTGATTTTTTTAATATGCAATTTAAATGCAGAACAGCTTATGCTATGATACTTTAATCTAAAATATAAAATTGAATGACTGTGCTGAAACTTTATCACAATCCGCTATCCACTAACAGTCGCCGCGTCTGGATTGCTTTGCTCGAAAAAGAAATAGAGTTTGAATTAGTGGCGCTCAAATTAAATGGCGATCAATTTCAACCGAATTTTTTGGCAATTAGTCCTTTTCACCACGTTCCGGTTTTAGCAGATGGCGATTTTCATGTCATAGAAACTTTAGCAATTCTTGATTATCTGGAAGCGAAATATCCCGCGATCGCATTGATGCCGGAAAATGCTCAGGAAAGGACGATCGCCCGCATGATACAAATGGTGACAGTAAACGAGTTGACACCGGCGATGAGTCCTTTGGTACGCCAGACTTTCGGGGGCGAAGCAGACCCGGAAAAGTTGGAGAAAGCACAGCAACAAGTAGCTACTGTACTGCGGTTTTTTGAGGGTTTATTGGGGGATAACAGTTTTTTTGGCAAGGGCGATCGAATTACCTTGGCCGATGTTGTGGCGGGAGTTTCCGTGCCGTGGCTGCCAGAGTTAGGCGTTTCTTTGGACGAGTATCCCAAATTGCAGGCTTGGTGCGATCGGCTAAATGCCCGCGACTCTTGGCAAAAAACTCAAGCCAGTCCAGAATTGGTGGAAGCTTTTAAAGCGCAGATGAAACAGTTGATGAAACCTCAGCAAAGTTAGTTTTTGAATGATTAAATCAATCATAGTTAGGACGGGCAAGATGCCCGTCCCACAATTAGATAAAAATGTTTTTTGTGGGACGGGCAAGATGCCCGTCCCACAATTAGATAAAAATGACTTTTGTAATCTTGTCTAATGACTAATGACCACTGACTAATGACTAAAATCGAATGACTGACTTAATTTACAAATATCCTCCTCTTTTGCCCGGAACTCTCATCAAGCGGTACAAGCGATTTTTCGCCGAAATCGAACTAGATTCGGGAGAAATTATCATCGCGCACTGTCCGAATACTGGCCCGATGACTGGTGTTTTGATTCCCGGCAATCCAGTCCTAGTATCTCGCAGCGACAATCCTAAACGCAAGTTGGCTTATACTTGGGAATTAATTAAGGTTTGCGATACTGTGCCTGTTTGGGTGGGAGTTAATACTGGGCTGCCAAATCGAGCGATTAAGCTAGCTTTGGAATTGCGATTATTTCCAGAGTTGGGCGATTACAGTTTGATTAAGCCGGAAGTTGTTTATGGGAAAGATAAAAAAAGTCGAGTTGATTTTTGGCTGACTGGTGAGGGAAAACCGATTTTTCTAGAAGTTAAAAATACAACTTGGGTCAAAGATACATTAGCTTTATTTCCCGATACAGTGACGGAGAGAGGACAGAAACATTTGAGAGAATTGATCGAAGTTGTGCGACAGGGTTCGAGGGCTGTAATGCTGTATTTTATTAATCGCGGAGATTGTACTGATTTTGCTCCGGGGGATAGTGCCGATCGCCTTTACGGACAATTGTTCAGACAGGCTATGAGTGAAGGTGTAGAGGTTTTGCCTTGCCGGTTTGACGTAACTCCCGAAGGTTTGCGGTATTTGGGATTGGCAAACATGGATTTACCAACCCCTAAATGATTGGTTTAAATTGCCTGCATTTCTCCATCGCTCTCGACACTAGCAACGCCCGTTACACTCTTTAGTCCTTCTAGCCGCGACTGAGCAACTTCTCCAGTAATGATGCCAGTCACAGGTAACACCCCATTGACTTTCATTCCCGCCGACTCTAAGGCAGTGACCACAGATTGAATTACCGATAAGTTTTGGTCGTCAACAGTCACTATGATGCGCTCTACTTGTTCATCAGACATATTCAGCCTCCTTTGGGCTAAATCTCTTGAGCTATTGTCCCTACTGTATCGTTAAATGAGAGTGAATTGTGTTTGTAGAAGGAGGTTTGCGATCGCACTTTCACCACCTTCTACCCACAGGAACTGCTACCTAAGGGCGATCGATCTGGTGATTACGCATTTGAACTCTGAAATCTTGATCCCCCCTAGCCCCCCTTAAAAAGGGGGGAACTAGAAAGTCCCCCTTTTTAAGGGGGATTTAGGGGGATCTCTACCTAATTTCGATCGATCGCAACGGTGATTACGGAGCTTGCAGCAACCCACTTCCAACTCGATTATTTGGTAATGGTAGTGCCATAGCATGGGAAGTTAGCAATTGCCAAAGTTGAGAACCTCGTTTACCAGTCGATTGGGCATACAAGGCCGCGAGCCCCGCTATGTGAGGTGTAGCCATGCTAGTGCCACTGAAGGCAGCATAACGTCCTTTATTCATAGGCACTGATGAGTATACTTTCACTCCTGGCCCAGCGATATTAACTTTAGCCCCTGGATATCCGCCAGAGGGACAGGAAAAGTCAGGCACTTTAAGACAGCTATCGAGGGCTGCAACAGCCATAATCGACGGGCTATTGGCTGGTTGTCCGACAGTACCGGGGGGAGCCGTTTTTCGGTGGTTGCCGGCGGCTGCCACGATCAGACACCCATTTTGGAGTGCCCGAAGGCCGATAGTTTCGTAGGCAGGAGACGGTGTGGGAACGGTGTTTCCGAGGGACATCGAGATGACTTGACACCCGTTGGCGATCGCCCATTCCATCCCAGCGAGAATCCAGCCACCATCGCCACTACCGGCATTGCTCAACACTTTACCGACATAAATGGTCGATTCGTAAGCAATCCCGTACCTGCGGCCGTTGATATCCTTGAATCCGCACGCTGTGCCAATGCAGTGCGTGCCATGACTGTTCTCATCTTGTACCTCCTCCCCGGGCACGAAGGACTGCGATACGATCGATCGACCTGCGAAATCCGGATGCAATAAATCCATCCCCGTATCCAGCACAGCAACTTTCATGCCATTACCAGTCAGCAGAGAGTCGATCGCCTTCGTTGCCTTCAGACCCCAAGTAGACTTGATATCATCAGCAAAACATTTTTGGGCCCCGAGTCCTGCTGCCTCTGCATTAGTCCCTTTCTCGTACAGGTGATTCGCCGCATCGCGATAGCCCTCCAGGTAATCAGCCGACAACCCATCGTCAATGGCATAGAAAATGCGCTCTGGTTCGATCGCCAAGATAGCCGAATTCTCTGCTACTGATGTCGTGATGTTGCTGAGTGCCCCTTCCTCTAAGGAGACTACAGCCACGCCGAGAGTCGGAAACACTGCTCCCCCAGTGGCTTCGATTTGGCTCAAGTCTAGAGCTGACTCCGGGAAATCCGCAGCATTTGCCAGCCCCATGATGCCAGCTCGATCGCTCAGAATATCTAATCCTTCTGTCACTGCATCTTCGCGGAAAGTAATAATGTAACGCCCTGTCGTTTCATCTGCTTGGACATTTTCTGGAATGGAAAAACTAGCTTGTTCAGACATAAAATACCTCTGATTCAGTGTTGAATAATGTGTTTAGTTGGAAAATAGATTTATTGAATTTACAAGGCTGTGACTTGTGAAGAAACAGCCCTGTATTTAATCCATGCTTCTAAGGGTTGAATACGAAATAGTCAACATAGAGCCGAAGCGGGTTTTCCCACTCGATATTGACCCAAATCTGGACTACACCCTTTTGTGGGGAAACGTTATGGAGAGTATATCGAGCCTCACCGATAAACTTTCCATTTGCTGGAAGTGGGGGATCACCTTCGCCAATAGCAACGAAAACGTAAGAATTGGGTGTGATTAAGCCCCAATTGAGAGGCAAAATGTGCTGTCCGTTTAGCTTCCCCCAATCATGGCGATAACGGTAGCCATTACCGAAAAGTGTTGGGGCCGAAACTCCATCTTGAGACATACCCATTTGACCCACCTCTTCCAGGTTAGCCTCTTGGCTTTCCTGAATTGTTGGCAATTTTAGTATGGAAGTCGATGCAGCAATTTCTGTTGAAAAAGACATAGTTTATTTCCTTGTTGAACAACGTTACTGGGAAGCATTATCTAGCTATATGCTCAAGCTAGATAACAGCTTTTGATCTAATAGTGAGCCAAATTTATTTGGATAACAATACGACGATCCGCGTATATGATTATGAAGATACTGCAACAAATTCTGATTTGAATAGCCCCAATTTTTCCAGCGCAACCATTACAGCAGCCGTCCGGGTTTGTACG
>Ga0335395_10000128_pt1 | contig 47291 bp, 41 predicted proteins | sample MAT02_FD_205744 | JGI IMG/M metagenome (GOLD analysis project Ga0335395, IMG submission 205744) | Freshwater microbial communities from Lake Fryxell liftoff mats and glacier meltwater in Antarctica - MAT-02 (spades assembly) (version 2) ... | reverse complement strand
TGAAGCACGAAATCGCTATCGGGGCCGGGCAGCTTCAGACAGGACAATATACAGAGTACGATGACTCTTGTCTGCCGAATCTTCTGCTCACTATAAAACAACGCGGGCAACAACGCCTAAAACAGGAGTAAGTACCTGTGAATCGTTATCGCCTTTCCCAGCAAGCCGAAAAAGATTTAGAAGATATATGGATTTATTTGGGACAGCAGGACGAAATTGGCGCCGATCGCCAAGTGGCGCGACTACTAGATCGCTTTCCCATGCTTGCCCAATTTCCGAATATGGGGCGACAGCGAAATGAACTCCTCACAGGATTGAGAAGTTTTCCTGTCAAACCTTACATCATTTTCTACATAATTCTCCTAGAAAGAGTCGAGATTGTCAGAGTGCTGCACCAATCACGGGATATAGAAGGACAATTTTAGCTATCGAGCAAAATGCCGACTTCTCGATCGCCTATCTATCTTTCTGAACGTAACTCTTGACCGATCGAGGTGATACGCTGTAGAACATAAAGTAATTCAATATCTATAGCTGTCGCAGGGCGAACCACCACCAACCTGCGATCGATCAAGCGGGAGCCTTCAAGGGGAAACAACAATGAAAAAATTAGAATTTTTGCTACAGAAAGAGGGCGATCGCGCCTGGTTGCCCCTAGAAACCCCCGACGTGGAAATTCTAGAAGGCAAATATCGCGTCGTTGCTCGCATTCAGCACCCCAACACCGACATCGAAATTCGGATCACCCATACATCCTTCGACGAAGTGGCACCCCAGCGGAAAGTCCAAAGTCGATCGGCTCGCACCAATCCCGAAGGATTAGTCGTGATCATTCCCTACACACGTCTCAAACCAGGAATGTGGGAACTCTCTTGCTTGCCAGATCCCAAATCGACACCAGCAAAACCTTGGCAGTACAGCGTGCAATTGGAAGTATTGCCCGCAGAATCGGAAACCTCCGAACTATTGGGCCCGATCGACCAAACCGAACCCACAACCTCCGCTTCAGCCAGCGAAAACCCAGTTTCTGCCGATCGTCCCGTTGCACAAATTGAAGTACCAGTCGATCGAACAGCAGCCCAACTCCCAGCCTTAACAACACCGCAGCAGCCCAACATCTACAAATTTCCGAGTACCCCACCCCCTGCGACTCAACCGCCCATCAAACTCGAACTCGTGCTCGATCGAGAAACCTTCGTGACTCAGCCCGGTAGCCCCTTAATAATTTCCGGCAAAATCGACATTCCCCAGCCCATCCCAAAAACCCGAAAAACAGCAACCCTCATCCCCGAATCCCAAGCCCCAGAGATCCAAAAACTGATCGGTTCATCACAACTGCAAATCTACCTGCGCGATCCCCAAACCTCAAAAATTCTCGCCCAAATCGAGCAGCCGATGCCAGAACAAGCTCCCCCCTGCATCTTTGCCTGCGTTACCTACATCTCAACCGAGTGCAAAAGCCGTCTAATTTTAGGAGAAGCAATACTTAGCAGCGGCGGCGTCACCCTAGCCACCAAATTATTCACAATTACCGCCCGTTTAGAGCATCTTCTAGATGAAATCAAAGACAATTTCATTGAAGAAAAGCATCAATCAGAACCCTACCCAGCCGGCTCAAAACAGCCTCGGAGCGCCACAAATCTATCCTTTCTCAAGCTAGTAGAAAAATCCTTAGAGCCTCCATCCCCCGCCGAAGTCTCAACAAACGATCCCTTACCCCCTCAACTGAATTCCCGCCAAACCGCAATTGCAGGCGGTTTAGAATTACCCGCATTTGGTAACAAACTGCCTGACAGCAGCCGATCGCAACTGCTGTCAAGCATCCCCAATTCCGATCAAACTACCGCAGGGGCGATCGACCAACAAGCCAAACCCTTAGACCTCCCAACTGCCCCTCAAATTGCGGAAATTGGAGCGATCGACCAAAAACCCGAAAACATCCCTGAACCAGAAAAGCCAGCCCCAGAAACCCCGCCAACAGCCTCAAAACAGGCATTTCAAACCCTAAACGTCGAGAATAGATTTTGGTCGCGGCTCAGTTCCTTAGCCAGCAACATCGAATCCCCCGATTGGCTCAAAGCAACCACTCTTGCGCCCACTCCAGAAGTCGCCGACGGTAGCAGCGAAGCAATTACCGTTGTCGAAGATAGCAGCCCAACCCAGCAGCCACCCAAAAGCATCGACACAATTTCCCAACTCAAATCGAGTAGCCCAGAAGCCCGAGAATTTGTCGTTTTTGACGAACCGCCCGCGCCGAAAAAAGTTGCTCAAAAAACCACAACTGTCCAAGCAGAAGCAACTCCCCCAACTCCCTACGTTTTGTCAGAAGACGAGTTAGTACCGATGCCCATTCTGGAATTGCCACGCGCCGAAATCCTCGCGGGAACCTCCGTAAAAGTACAAGTGCAACTGCCAGAATTAATGCCGAGGATTTATGTAAAAGTTTGGGTGTTCGATCGGCAAAGCTACCTAATTCTCGACGGCCCGCGCTGGATCACCGAATTTAAAGCTAACGGATTGGGAAATATGCGAGCAAATATCGAATTAGAGATTCCCTACGGCTGCATGGAAGTCGAATTTGAGGCGATCGCCGTTGAAATGCAAACTCAGCGGGAAAGCCACAAAATCAGCGTTCACCGCCAAGTTTTACCCCCAGCCAGCCCAACTTTGCCTCTAGAAGGTTCAATTGTCGATCGCTCGATCAATGAATAATATTCAGATCAACAACCATAATAAGATTGGTTCGATCGTTCGGACTTTAGTCCTTCTTCCCCTCGGACTAAAGTCCGAACTATCAAACTAATTGGATTATCGGTAATCTACCGGACATAATATAAGGACTAAAGTCCTCACTACAAACTTAATGATTGTGGTATTTTTTCAGGTCGATCGTGGGATGGGCGTCCCGCCCGTCCATAAAGAACGGGATCTCCCGCCCATCCCACAAGAATCATCAAATTGTAAGTTATTTAATTCTCATTCCTTAGGAATGAGAATTAAATAACTTCCACAAGTTTGTGGGATGGGCGTCCCGCCCGTCTTGAACAGGCAGGATGCCTGTTCCACAATAACAATTCAAATTGTAAGTTATTTAATTCGCGATCCTTAGTTCCCCGCCAACTGCCGAAACTTCTTCTTAAACTTATTCTTGTACACGTAGATCGATCGCTGCCAATCCTCAATTTGGAGCGACAAATCAGCCGCCAAACCCGTGCGGTTCCAAACATCCTCCTGACACTTGCGGCGACAGAAATTCATCGGTTCCGAGTAAACTTTAGAAGTAGATAAAGTCGGCTTCGGGCCGCACCAGTGAATCACAGTCGCCTCAGTTCGATCGCCCGCAGGCCCGCTTGACTCCACCGGAAACCGCTTTTTCAGCAAATCCTGGTCAAAATCCGGCACCAACAACTGCATATCCACATTCTGCACCCGCAGCCGATTTTCTTGCGCCGCCCGGAAAATCATAAAGTTCAAAAACCCCATTTCTCCATATTTAAATATCCCCGGATTTGCCGCCGTAAAATCTAAAATTTCTATATATTCTTCCAAGCTAAAAACACCACGTTTAGCAAAAAAAGTACCGGTACAGAAATAGTTCGATCGCGATTCCGACCACCGAAACTTCGGAAAATGCCGCTCAACGCCCGGAATATCAAAGAAAAATTCCGAAACATCCGCATCCGAGTAATCGTAACAAGGCTTGTCTACAATAAAATCAAATTCTTGAAAATTAGCCAACTTCAGAACATCACCCCAGACAATCGTATCCGCATCCAAAACCATAAAATTTGACCAAGGACTTTCCCAGAAAGCAATCATTTTAGTTTTGCCCCAACCAAAACTTCTTTTCCTGAGAACCTCTTGGGAAACCGTTGTGCGATCGATCACTCGCACCCCATAAGACTTTTCCAAATCACTCACCGAAAACGTACCATCAATCAACAGACAAATCGGCACATCTCCCAGGAAATATCGAATGCTAGCACAGCAACCCTTAGCAAACAGATAATCCTGATCGCAGCAGGCAATAATAATACCAAAATCTTCCATAACTCCTCATTCTTTTACTAACTTACCAACCCACAGCGTTGCAGTTTTCTGTTCTGACAGCACTATTTTTGAATTTTGCATTTTCGCCAGCTTAGCACTAAATTTCTGCGATCGCCCTCCGCAAAAAACAGCCATCTAACCGCTAGAAAATTTGGGTAGAGTTGGTATCTCAAGTAACACAGCATTCCCGGCGCGATTGGATATTAAGGAACACCAGTTGCAGCCGCACTCAGAAAACCCAAAAATTGTGTTAAAGTAGCGGGGAATTAAACCGGGCGACAGCTAGTCTCAAAAAGGACGATCGCCCGCGCAAGTCCCGACTCCTGGGATCGTCAGAAAAGCCAAATTGGTCAAGCCTGAAATTTGGCTTTTCTAGGGTACATCTACAAATATAAAGGCTCGATGGCTTTCCGCTGGCCCGAAAATAGCCCCGCCAAAGGTCGCGAGGTTTAAAGTTAGGTTAAAAAGCTTGACATATTTGGATCGAAAGCTGTATAAGGGAGGCGACAAGCAGCCCGTATCCTACCTGTAACAGTTGACAGTTGACAGTTGACTTCGGAGTGCGAAGTTTTTAGGGAGGGGATTTAAGCCCCGGCCTAAAAACAATCCACCTAAAGGTGGGGGCTTAAATCCCCTGTGATGCAGGTGAGTTTGAGGTAGATTGTGGTCGAACCCGCACCACCAGCGATCGATCGCAGCCACAGCAACTAAAGCAAGTCTGGCGATCGAGAGATGAGATTAGCCGGTGATGGTATAATCAACCGTAATGTCATGTGGGCTTGACCTGAATTGATGTCTGGGCTGTAGAAGGGCCAGTCCCCTACGGTTCAAGCAGGAACCAGACACGCCTACTGTGAATCAACAGTTATGGATAGGTTCTATTTTGACAGTTATTATTGTCAACAGGCAAGTAACCACAAAAATGAACAGTTGGGAATTGTCGATCGAGTTGAATTAGAGTGTGAAGGTGTGAGGAAAATGAACAGAACTTTTTGGAATTTATTGTTAGTATCCCCTGCTATTCTGGGGCTATCAGTCGTCAGTACCGCAGCGCGAGCAGCCGAATCTCCAGCAACCGCTGAAGCCAACCAGCTAGCCTCCGCCAAGCAATCCGAATCAAAAATTGCAGCATCAGTTGCAGAATTAGTTGCAGAACCAGTTGCAGAACCAATTGCAGCAGCCCCTGCTGCCCCAGAAAAGCTGGCTTTAAACAGCATCGCTCCGGCGGCCCAAGCCCCGATCGCCAACTCCCCAGACGCTGAAAAACAGCCGGAAAAACTGGCAAAAATTGAACCAGAAACCAGCGCAACAGCACTGCAAACAGCAGATAGCGACATCAAGTCAGTAGCCCCGATCGCAATCGCCCCCGCCACCAAAGCAGCAGCGACTGAACCTCTGGCTGCTGCGAACACAACCGAACCGTCGCCCCAAGCATCAGACTTGGCAGTGCAAAGCAGCCAGACAGAAACCGCTGCGAAAATTCAAGTACCAGCAGTCGCCAGCACTCCAGCTACTAAAGTAGAAATTGCTCAGACAGTACCCGGAGGAATGGGCGGCCCGATCGTCCCAGCAACGCCCCAAGCCCTACCGGCACAACAGTCAGGAACCATGTCCCAGGTGACATCGGTCTCTCAGCTATCCGACGTAAGGCCTACAGACTGGGCATTCCAAGCCCTGCAATCCCTAGTCGAACGCTACGGTTGTATCGCAGGCTATCCCGACGGCACCTACCGCGGCAACCGCGCCCTGACTCGCTACGAATTTGCAGCCGGCGTTAACGCCTGCTTAGACCAAGTAACCAGACTAATTAGCTCCTCAACAGGTACCTTCGTCACCAAAGACGACTTAGCCATCCTGCAACGCCTGCAAGAAGAATTTGCAGCCGAACTCGCTACCCTGCGCGGACGAGTAGACGGCCTAGAAGCTCGCACCGCAGAACTCGAAGCTAACCAATTCTCCACCACAACCAAGTTGAGAGGAGAAGTAGTCTTTATGGCTAGCGACACCTTCGGAGATGGTGTAAAGCTTCACGACGACAAAACATCTACCACCTTCGGCTACCGAGTGCGCTTGAACTTCGACACCAGCTTTAGCGGTCGAGACTTGCTCAGAACTCGCTTGCAAGCTGTAAACATACCCAACTACGGTGGGTCTGGGGCTACTGGCACGAACATGGCCCGTCTCAGCATTGACGGTTCCAGTGAAAACGCATTCACCCTCGATAAAGTTTTTTATCGCTTCCCCGCAGGCAACGCGACAGTCTGGATCGGAGCTAAAGGATTGAATTTGGATGATATTGCTCCTGTAACGAATCCTTTGGCAGATTCTGCTAACTCTGCTATCTCCAGGTTTGGACGTTACAATCCAGCCATCTTCCGCGGTTCCGAAGGCGCGGGTGCTGCTTTGAATTACAACTTGGGCCCAGTGAGAGCCACAGTAGGCTATCTTGCCTCCGACGGCGACGCTCCCAACCCAGCCAGTGGCCGGGGCGTTTTCAACGGTTCTTTCAGCGCTTTGGGTCAGCTCAACTTCTCTCTCGGCAAAGCATTGGATCTCGGCGTCAGCTACGTCCGGAAATACAATCGGGCAGGCGATGTTGGCATCATGGGCAGTACGGGTAGTTCCTTGGCTAACCGGCCCTTCGGTCAATCAGCCACCGCAGCAGATAACTTTGGTGTACAAGTTAACTTCAAACCCAGCAGCCGCTTTCAGATTGGCGGTTGGTACGGTTACACCAAGGCTGAACAACTGCGGAGATCCAATAATGAGGCTACCATCCAAAATGGTGCTATCACTTTGGCCCTGGCAGATTTTGGGCGGCAAGGCAACCTCCTCGGTTTTGTCGCCGGCATCCCTCCAAAAGTTACTGAAAGCGATGTCGCCAGAGACCGCGACACCTCTTATCACTTGGAGGGTTTCTATCGCTTCCAAGTTAATGACTTTATTACGGTGACACCGGGCGTTTACGTGATTCTGAATCCCGAACACAACAAAAATAATGACGATATCTGGGTAGGAGTCCTGCGGACAACCTTTAGTTTCTAAGGTTTCCAGACACCTATCCAGTTAGGGCTAAAAGTGGCAGGCGACTGCCACTTTTAGTTTTTGGTTATGGGTCAAGACGCTTGGGATAAGGGATAAGAAGACCGGGCGGTTGAAACCGCGTCTATACAAACAAAACCTGCCTCCGCAGGTTGAAGAGTGAGCGGTTAACATCACATTTATGGAGACAAAATCCACTCCAAGCGGGTTGGAATTCTTGATTTTCTTTAGTCCGCGGAGGCGGACTTCGTTTGTCTAGACGCGGTTTCAACCGCCGTCTGATTTAAAGTCCGAACGATCAAACCAATTCGATTGCTCTTCAGTCAACCGATTAGGAATTTTGGCGGCAAATCCCGAATACGGATGTGTAGCCGTGCAGAAATGTGCTGCCGCCCACGGGGCCGATTTCGCCGTTGCAGAAAAAGCCGCTCAGGGGGATGTTTTTGAGGTATCGGCCGAACAGTCGGGAGTCAAAGTTCGATTGGCCGTAAAGCCCTTCGCCACGCCCCAAACAAGCGAACATCAAGGCGCCGATGTTGGATGTACCCCTGTCCTCGGTGGCCCGCTGATAGCGATCGAGCAGCATTTCTAGGTCTTCTGCGGAGGTGCGCGCGTCCCGCAGGTGAAATTGGATGCGCTGTCCGGGACGGACTCGATCGCCGATCGCAATTGCCCCGACTTTCGGATCTACTCCCAACAGATTGCGGATTAAAAAATCTCCCGGCTCTAATGTCATCTTGAATTCATCGCTGACTAAGCCTACAAATAACGAGTGCTGCGCTAATTCTCGGTCTGCTTCGCTCAAAGTTTGAACTAACTCTCGCAGGGCCTCTAAGGGCGATCGCTCGATGCTCCTGCTGCCGATATCGTCGGTTTGTTCTTCGAGTTTCAGCAAAATATTGCGCTCTCCTTCCGTCACCCGATAAGGATGCCCGATCGGTCTACAGCCTTGTGCAACGATCGTTTCCAAAACTATATTCCCACTCAAAGCCACTCCCACCGTCCCTTCTCGGTAAAGCTGATAGTTGCAAAACAGCGCTGCGCCTCTGCCCGCACCATCCCCGCCGGCCAGTCCTCCTACCTTCGGCGCACCTGGATAGGCATAATCTAGTCCTTGCAGCAAATCGTTAATTTTTGCCGAAAAGGGGTCGGCCAAGATAATAAACTGCGGTTCTTCGTGGGCTGGCACGCCCAACAAATCCACCCAAGTATCCGGCGGACTGTCTAAGTCCGGTAGTTCTTCTGCACTGATGTGAAATGTTCTGACGTTTACTCCCGGCAAGCGGGCGAGACTCAGGCTGACGGCTGGAGATCCCTCTACTTCTTCGGTGAGCCCGCCCCGATTCGTGCCAATGACTCCTCCACCGCCACAGCCCAGAATCGCAGGTACTGGCAGTAGTTCTCGCAGTAAAGGCATTAGCCGAGAATACTCGCTGGCAAAGGCAGATGAGATAAAGATCAGCGCTAAATCTGCTGGGCCTTCTAATTCGCGATCGGCTTGTTCTACAACTTCTTTCAGGGCTGATTCCAATGACGGACGGGTTGATAAAGCGCTGACCCATTGCATTTGGTTTTGCTTGTCCATAAGGCGAACTTCTTTATAAAACTATGTCTTACATTAGGCTAACCGGAACTGGCCACTGGCGGGACGGTTTTCTGGGGCGATCGATTCCCTTCCCAGGCCATTCTTGTGTTAACATAAGTTAACATGAGTCTCGAATAAATCTGTTAAGCGTTAAATGTCGTGTTCAGCTAAATCTTAAAAGATCAAGCTCAATACAGTTTGACACATCAAATTCCTGTAATGTTTTCAACAAAAGTAAGGTCGGCTCGACCTGCATTGATGCCTGTGGACTAGAATCCGCCGATCGGCTAAAGTAAAGCAGGAAGTAGAGACCGCTACTGCGATCGCAGTTATGGATGGGTTCTATCTGGGCTGCAACATTAGCACATCTCAAGCTAGTATTAGCTGAGGTCGCCAGACTGAAACTGCAAGTCAAACAAAAACTAACATCCAAAAAGAAAACCTTTCTTAGTCAACAACTTTATGACAACAACACCCGCGGGCAACATCGAAGAAAAAATTGAAGAAGAACTAGAAAGCGCTCGTACCGTCTGTGACTTGAAGGGCGCAACTTCCGGGGAATGTGCTGCGGCGTGGGACGCAGTTGAAGAACTGCAAGCTGAAGCTTCTCACCAAAAGCAAGTCAAACCTAAAAATTCTTTTGAAAAGTATTGCGATGACAATCCTGACGCTGCTGAGTGCCGCATCTACGACGAATAAGCGAGGAATTTAGATCCTCGTCTTCCCTCCCGCGCCGAAATATAACTTTTGGCGCGGGATTCTTTCATAGGTTTATTAATTACCTTGGCAAGAAGACCGGGCGGTTGAAACCGCGTCTACACAGACAAAACCCGCCTCCGCGGGTTGAAGAAGACCGGGCGGTTGAAACCGCGTCTACACACACAAAACCCGCCTCCGCGGGTTGAAGAACCGACGCTTAAAATTAAGTTGTTTTCTTCAGTCCCTCTGAGCTCGGACTACCATTCCCGAAAGCTAACACGTTTTTGTAGGCGCGGTTTCAACCGTACGTCCTATCTGATCCCTGATTTTTGAGCATTTTTGTAGTAGAATCTGTCACAAATAAGTGAGTATATTTTCCCAAATATGTTGAGTCTTTTATTGGCAGCCACCGGGCCTTGGTTTCAACCGCTTGTCTGGATGGATTACCGCTTGTCGGTGTTATTAACAATTTCGATCCCGCTGGTAGTGATGATTTGGGCTGTTTTTGCAAAGGCTGACGCGATCGTCCGTTTGTTGATGATTTATTGGCGGGTGGCGAGTTTGCTGGCAATTACACTTTACCTGATGATGGCTGCGCTCCCTGTGAGCTTTGTGTCGTCGGTGATGGGGAGAGCCTTGATTCCTGCTTGTCTGTGGTTTTGGCAGGATTTAAACGAAGAGATTGCCGATCGACCTTCCTCGTCTTTGAAGCTGGCCTTTACAGCTTGGCGGTGGGCGATTACTGTTTACAGCGGTTTGGGCGCTCTAGCTCAAATTCCTTTCTTAACCTGTGCCTTTAAATCTCAAATTCAGGTAATTGACGAACCTTTTTGCCGCATTTGGCTTGATCCACCTTGGCTCTACAAACAGATGTTTCATGTTAAAGCAAATCCTCAATTTTGGGGACTTCTGGGCATGACAGCTTTAGCAATTTATGTACTTTATTTGTCATATTTTGTGCTAATTCGATTGGGAAAACAGGGGAGGTCAGCTACCGGAAATTAAGTGGATTTTAAGTAAGTATTTGCAGCCTAAAGTCTAGCTAAACTCTTCAACAAAAAACTCCAAAATCTCAACTAAAAATCCGGGGCGCATTTACGAAACAATCAAACCAATAAGAGGATAGCTGACGTGACAGTAATGTTATTGGAAAAGACTCTGATGGATAACAAACAGGCATACTTACAGTGCTTAGAAAGACTGATGTGGGCGATCGATCGCCTGGAAGCAGAAGTCGAACCAAGTGAACTTGCTCGGATTGCTGAACTGATAGTTCAGCCGATGATCGGGCCCTGGCGGTTTTTTCACACTCCCGAACATATTTTTGATGTCGGGGGAAATGAAGATGCGATCGAGGTAATGGCCGCTTTATTTCACGATATCGTCTACGTGCAAGTCGATCGCAGCATTAACTTTAACGTCAGCTACTACATCACTCCTCTGACAAAAGAGGTTAACAAACAGCTACAGATTCGCGATCGATCTGAACTGTCTGCTGATGCTACATTCGAGATGGTAATGCTGGTATTCGGTTTTGTACCCGGAGAAGTGCTCAATCCCTTCGCCGGACAAAACGAATTTCTCAGCGCTGTGGTGGCGGCAAAAGCTCTCGAACCATTTCTCAAACGCGAGCAATTGCTTCAAATTGCCGCCTGCATTGAAGCCACAATTCCGTTTCGCACCGCCGAGTCGGGAATCACAGCAAGCCAGCGCCTTTATGACCGCTTGCAAGCAATAACTAACCTGTTTAACCTCAGTTTTACTGACGAGGAAATGCGGGAAACTATGAAAAAAGCTGTGCGAATTGCTAACCGGGATGTGATCAGTTTTGCTTATCAGAGTTCAGCCCATTTTTTGGCAAATACCTGGAATTTACTGCCGGAAACTAATCACAATCTCACCTGCTGCGGTTTTTACACGGTTCGCGACTACCGAGTTGCTTTGCTGAAGATGGAAGGTTTTCTGAGTTATCTCAAGCCAGAGGTGATTTTTCGGCAGTTTGAGGGATATCCAGACGATCGCACTTATCAGCACTGGGAAACTACCGCTAAGTACAATCTCCAAATTGCCAAGCTTTATTTGGGGTGCAAACTAGCTGCTATCGCCCTGCTGGAAGCTCTTTCTTCGGGTTTGGGACTCGATGTTTCTGTGGCGATGATGATGGGAGAACTTCCAGATAGAGCCGATGGAGGCATCCGTCTGGAAAGCTTTTTTCCAGAAATAGATAAACCTCACCAACCTCAAACTGCTTTAGAAACGGAAGTATTCAATTTATTAGAAAATGGGCGGGCTAAAAGCAGTTATAATACCGATTTGGAAAACTCGCCCCTCGCAACATTTATGGTCAAAATTGTTGGTTTTGACGAAATGCGCTATCAGTGCGATCGGGCTAAGGAGTTTTTTCGGGAAAATTTGGCAGCCGATAACTTTATTTCCGACTTTAACCCAAGAGTTACAGAAATTGTCGTTGACTCAATTATCAAGTTGTTTGACAGCCGCAAAGCCACTATCTACCGATACTACAATATCACTTCTGAGTTAAAGTCCAAGCCCCAGACCAATTCTCCGGGACGCCCTTTTCTATCAAATGATTGAGTCGCTCTAAATACAGTACAGCCGTTTTGTCCTCGGCATTAACAGCCAAAACTTGATAAAAACAGGTTTTAGCTGCCTTAAATTCGTGACGGCGATAATGTTCTAAACCTCGTTCAAAATTCGGCTGAGTTTGTAACTTCATTTCCCTGACTAACTCTGTTTCTCCGTCGAGGACTTCATATATCGAAATTGGTTGCTGTTTGCCTTTAACAATTACTCTATCTAAAAAACGGACTTGGTACTCTTCGGGATGAGTCAAATTATCCAAAACTTTCTCGGAAATTATCAAAGATACTCCATACAACTTAGTGAGACTTTCCAAACGAGAGGCTAAGTTGACATGATCCGAAAAAGCGTCTCCCTGCATTCTCTCCGCTTCCCCGACTATCCCCACCATCATCTGACCGAAATGCACTCCTACACCGACTTTAATCGGTTGATATCCACTGTTTGTGCGATCGGCATTATATCTGTGAACTTGTTGCAGTTTAGCAATTCCCCCTTGAACAGCATCGTCAGCACCATTGGGAAAAACAGCCATCATCCCATCTCCTAAATACTTGACAATAAAGCCGTGGTGTTCTCTAATCTTCGGACTTACTTCTCGCAGGTAAGCATTCACAAAGTCAAAGTTTTGCTGCGGAGTCATGGTTTCGGAAAGGGCAGTAAACGAGCGAATATCGCTAAACATGACTGCCATTTTTTTGCTGACGTGATTGCCTAATTGAATATCCACAATGCTCTCTTTTTTCAGAAAGTCTAAAAAAGCATCGGGGGAAAATCGCCCGTAGACGCTGTTAGTCTTAGATAAGTTGATGTGAGACTTGATTCTGGTTAAAAGTTCGTCTTTCGAGAAGGGTTTGGATAGATAATCGTTGGCTCCGAATTGAAATCCTGCTATTAAGTCTGATACTTAATTTTTGGCAGTTAGCATAACTACTGGCAACTCGTGGGACGGATATTTTTCCCTGAGTTTGGCGCAGACTTCATAACCAGACATCCTCGGCATCATGATGTCGAGAATTATTAAGTCAAAATGCTGCTGTCCGCTTTCAAGAATTGATAAGGCTTGTTCGCCGTTTAGTGCCTGAATGACGCTATAATTTTGCAGGGAAAGGTGATTGTTTAAAACTTGCAGGTTGATCGGATCGTCGTCAACTATCAAAAGCTTAAATTGTTCGACTTGTAATGGCACATCGGCTTGATATGCGGCATTCGGAACGGCTTGAGGTAATTTTAAATTGCTAGTTAAATAGTTTTTAATTCTGTTATTTTTTGATTCTAAACCGTTAGTTTTTGTTACTGGTTGCGGATTTATTGCGGGTTCGCTAGGATGAATGGTTTCTGGAGAAATAGGCAGGGTAAAGGTAAAGTGGGAACCGATACCGACTTGGGATGCTGCGTATATTTTGCCACCGTGGAGTTCGACAAATTGTTTGGAGAGTGTTAAGCCTAAGCCTGTTCCTCCGTATTGCCTGACTGTGGAACCGTCGCCTTGTTCAAATGCTTCAAAAATGCGATCGAGATTCGCGGCCGGAATTCCTATTCCTGTGTCGGAAACCGTGACAGCTATTTGAAAATCTGGGCTTGATGGTGGGAGATTTGACAGGGAGACTCCCAGAGGTGTTTCGCCATCGGTATCTACAATTTTTGCTGATATTTCAACAATGCCAGATTCCGTAAATTTAATCGCATTTCCAATTAAATTGTAAAGAATTTGTTGCAGACGGTTTTCGTCGGCTAAAACTAATGGCAATTCTGGAGCAATGACATTAATTAATTGTAAATCTTTGCCAGCAGTTAAAGGTTCGCAAACGGTGAGGATCACTTCAACAATCGACCTCAATCCTACACTCTGAAGCTGCAATTCTAGTTTGTGATTTTTGAGTTTGGCAAAGTCGAGAATATTGTCAACAAGTTCGTTGAGTCGCCGGCCGCTAAGCTGTTGCGCATTTAAACTGTGATACAAGCATTACCTTTATTTTTGACTTTTAGCTCCCATTTAATAATCAGTTGCCCTTCATTTAAAAGCTTATGTAATAAATACTCTAGCTCTTCAGTTGATTTAAATAGTCGATTGGCAATATATTCTTTAGCTGAATGCCATACCAATTCAATCAAGTTGTAATACGAGGCTCTATTCTGGGAGAAATTCTAAATGGATATTGGTCATTTCTGTTTCTATTTGGTCGAGATAATTTTTGGTCTTATGAAAACTAGCATTGTCAAGAATAATCACAATCTTCTGCCCTTTTTTAGTGAAATCTTGTGCTTCATTACCTCCTGCTACCCATTCAGAAATTAGTTCTTGATAAAATATCTTCATCACTTTATAAAAATTATCTGCATTACCTTTATTGAGAAATTCTACAAATTTTTTCTTGTCTGAATACCTCATTCCTCCCATTACATTTACTCGGCCTTTCCTTCTGTCTCCTCTGACATCTTTTCGGCTACCTTTTTTACCCAAATTTTTGCTGCGGATGACTCTTAAACTAAATCCAGATTCGTCCCAAAACCATAGCTGTAAACGTTCTGGGCTGGCTTTTTCGATATTTAAATATTCTTTGAGCTTTTCTTTAAATGCTTTTCTTTTTTCAAGATTTCTCCGGGACTCTAAACTATATTTAGTCCATATATAAACATACTTTTTTTAGTTTATTATTCTCCTAACCTGCGAGCCAGTTAATTTAATTCCTGTCTGTTCTTCTAAGTATGTAGCCAGTCTCGCGGTTGACCATCTCCCAAACTCATATCCTAATTTTTGTGGTTCTTTCTAGATAGTCTCTAATAGTATTTCTATATATTTATCCGTGGCTTTTTTATGATTTCCATTCATTCTTTTATCCTTAAGAGTTTCTAGATTCCCAGGGTCTCCATGAATACACCAGTAGGAAACTTTATTTAAGGAGATACCAAGAAAATCGGCAATTTTAGCTTGAGTCTTTCCGTCATTAAGCAATAATAGAATGAGGACTCTTTCTCTAATATCTCCATTTTCTTCCTGTTTTAATGCTTTCTGTAGTTGCTCTACCTGCTCTTCACAGAGATGATTTTTTGCTGGCATTTTTACATTGATTGATTGAGTTAATATTTACAGTATACCCAATTTAAATGCGCAACAGCTTATCTTTTAACTGCAAGCCACCTTGAGTTAACGCCCGAATCAACAAATAATGAGCTGCTGTTTTCTGAGTTGCTGCTATTTTCTTGCCTTTGAGATCCGCCAGAGTCCGAATGGGAGAATCTTGAGGAACTATGATGCCAATGCTGCCAGGTAAAGCTGAATCATTAGCAATATAAACAAAAGGTACGCCGTCTGATTGGGCAAAAATTGGTGATACAACTCCTGTATAACCCAGATCAATTTTTCCTTTTCCTATTGCTTCTAAAATTGGCGGCCCTGCGACAAATTCCGTCCATTCTACAGACCACCCGATTTTTGCTAAACGGGTTTCCAAAGATCCTTTAGCTTTGAGATAAAAGAGTGTTCCGAAATGCTGATGGCCGATTCTGACAACTTTTGTTAAATTTGAGGGTGCATTTAAGGTGTTTGCTGTCGATTTATTTATGAGTTCTGAGTTGCAACTTGCCAGGACTAAACTCAAGCAAAAAACTAGCATAAATAGCAACGAATATCCCCAATATAAACGCCGTGTAATAATATTTTTATTTAAAAAATACAATTGAAACCTAGTCTTTTTGTGGCTCATAAAATATCGTCGAAGTAGGTTTGGCAGGAGTAAAATATTCCAGATGTTTTTTAGAGGAATTATATTATGTCCGCCTACTTCCCGCTGTTAAAAAAGGTCGAATTTAAAATAAAAGAAGACTGGGCGGTTGAAACCGCGTCTATACAAACAAAACCCACTCCAAGCGGGTTGAAGAGCAGGGTGGTTAAAATTACCTTATTTTCTTCAGTCCCTCGCTCGCTCGGACGAAAGTTTGACTTTTACGCGGTTTCAATCGCCGTCTTATCTCAAGCATATTGAGTTATATTATAGCAGATTTCACTAAAGTAAGATGTGCTATGGCTGACTCTATTGCTCGCCGTTTGGAACAATACACGATCGCCCGATCGCACGAAGTGTTAATCGTCAAGGCGCAAATTGACGGCGAATTCGACGAAATTGCTATTTTTAAAGGCTTTTCTAGCTCCCTGGTACGATCGACTGCTTTCGATCCAGAAATACCCGTTTTGCCAGAGGGAGCAAAAATTGTCAGTGTCGATCGGCTTTATAGCCCCTACAATCCAAATAACCCCCGCTATCTTCAGCAGGGGCTATCTTGGGAAACAATGGAGTCTCTATTGTCCGAGGCCGGAGTTTAGAATACCGGGCGGTTTCAATCCCCGTCTATACAAGAAGACCGGGCGGTTGAAACCGCGTCTATACAAACAAAACCCGCCTCCGCGGGTTGAAGAACTGGCGGTTAAAATTACTTTATTTTCTTCAGTCCGCGTCGGCGGACTTTGTTTTTGTAGACGCGGTTTCAACCGTACGTCCTATCTAAATCGTGCCGCCAGCAGCTTGAAAACGAGCTCGCGCACGTTTAATTGCTTGCTTAGCTTGAATTTGCTCTTGCAAAGTGCCGTTATCGGCCTTTTGCAAACGACTTTGTGCTTCGGTGTAAGCAACACGAGCAGCTTCTTTATCAATCGTTTCGCCTTTTTGGGCGCCGTTGACAAGAATAGTAACTTTGTTTTCTTGGACTTCTGCAAAGCCGCCCATCAGAGCAATAGACACCCATTCCTTACCAGCACGGACGCGCATCACTCCGGTATCCAAAGCAGTCAAAATCGGAGCATGACCGCTCAAAATACCCAATTGGCCTGTGGTGCTCGGCAAAATTACTTCTTCAGCATTAGAATCCCAAACAGTTTTGTCTGGGGCAACTACGCGCACAGTTAGTGTCATAAATTGTCCTTAGTCATTAGTCATTAGTCAGCAGTCATTAGTCAGCAGTCATTAGTTGTTAGTCATTAGTTGTTAGTCATTAGTTGTTAGTCAGCAGTCATTAGTTGTTAGTCAGCAGTAATTAGTTGTTAGTTGTGAACTAATGACCAATGACTAATGACCAATGACTGCTGACCAATGACTAATGACCAATGACCAATGACTAATTACTAAAATTACTTAGCGTCAGCCTTCATTTTTTCAGCTTTGGCGATCGCCTCATTGATATCGCCAACCAAATAGAAAGCTTGTTCAGGTAAGTCATCAAGTTCGCCACCCAAAATCATTTGGAAGCCCTTAATCGTATCTGCCAGCTTGACATACTTACCGGGGGAACCGGTGAACACTTCCGCCACAAAGAACGGTTGAGACAAGAAACGTTCAATTTTGCGAGCGCGAGAAACAGTCAAGCGGTCATCTTCCGACAGCTCATCCAAACCCAAAATCGCAATAATATCTTGCAATTCCTTGTAGCGTTGCAGAATAGACTGCACCTCACGCGCCACACCATAGTGTTCTTCGCCTACAATGCTAACTTGCAACATTGTGGAGGTAGACTCCAGGGGATCAACAGCCGGATAAATACCCTTTGCAGCCAAACCGCGAGACAACAAAGTTGTAGCGTCCAAGTGAGCAAAAGTCGTAGCCGGCGCTGGATCAGTGAAGTCATCCGCAGGTACGTACACAGCTTGAACCGAAGTAATCGAACCTTCGGTAGTCGAAGTAATCCGTTCTTGCAAGTCACCCATGTCTGTACCGAGAGTCGGCTGATATCCCACAGCCGAAGGCATCCGACCCAACAGAGCCGATACCTCAGAGCCCGCTTGCACGAACCGGAAGATATTATCAATGAACAAGAGCACGTCTTGCTTGCTGACATCGCGGAAGTATTCGGCCATCGCCAGAGCCGACAGGCCCACGCGCATCCGAGCACCAGGCGGCTCGTTCATTTGACCGTATACTAGGGCAATTTTCGACTTGCTGCGGTCTTCTTCGTTAATAACCCCAGATTCGATCATTTCCTTGTAAAGGTCATTACCTTCACGGGTGCGCTCGCCCACACCACCGAACACGGACACGCCGCCGTGAGCCTTAGCGATGTTGTTGACGAGTTCCATCATAATCACGGTTTTGCCGACGCCTGCGCCGCCGAACAAACCGATTTTGCCACCGCGACGGTAGGGAGCCAAAAGGTCGATGACCTTGATCCCTGTTTCAAACACCGAAGGTTTGGTTTCCAGTTCGGTGAAAGCCGGCGGCTGGCGGTGGATGGGCATACTTTCGGAAGTATCGACTGGGCCGAGGTTGTCTACGGGTTCGCCGATGACGTTAAAAATACGGCCGAGAGTCGGGATTCCGACGGGAACTTGGATTGCTTTCCCGGTATCTACTACTTCCATACCGCGCATTAAGCCGTCGGTGGTACTCATGGAAACTGCACGCACTTGGCTGTCTCCGAGGAGTTGCTGAACTTCGCAGGTAACAGAAATGTCTTGACCTGCTTCGTTTTTGCCGGCGATCGTAATAGCGTTATAGATTTGGGGCAGTTTGCCACCTGGGAATTTTACGTCTACAACTGGCCCGATGATTTGGGTGATGTAGCCTACGTTCGTTTTTGTTGCGGTGGATACCATGAATAGTGCCTTTGTTAGGATTCTATTTTTCCCGTTATGGAAAAAGTCTTAACATTTAGAAATGCTACTTTTCAGATTACCACTGAACAGCCTCACTATTTAGATTTGTATGGTGCTGTGTAAGAGTCATTTTTCTGGTTGCTGCTGTCGCTTTTTTTTCCCGCGAGCCGCAGCCAAAGCCCCGATCCCCAGCATAGTGCCGAACACCGTGACTGGTTCGGGAGCTACCTCGGCTGAAACGATGAAGTCTTGGAAGTCAGCGTCGTTATTTCCTCCGGCATCGTCGAAGGAGATTTTTGTGCCCTGAGCCAGTTGGGCCAATGTCAGCAATGAATATTGCTTTAGGTCTTTACCGCCGTTGATGTTGGTAAATGAGTCGCTGGAGTTGTAGTCGAGCTTAAAGTCGCCAAATACCGCTTGCTGACAGCCCGTCACCACACAGTCATCTCTCCGAAACTGGGTGTTGGCGGCAAACCATGTGGGGCTGTTCATCAACGTGCTGCTGGAGGCGTACTGCTCGAATTGTTGGCCGGTGCCGCTGTCGCTCCACAGCAGCAGGGCATAAATTTGATTTCCCAAAAATTTGAAGGTTTGGGTGATGGAGCCGTTGTCAGATGTGACAGCGTTGCCGAAGCTTCCCTTCCATTCATCGGCTGCGCCGTTATCTGAGGGTTGAAGCTCGTAAAACAGTCTGGCGATGTTGCTGTACCCTGTGTTTCCTGACTGAGCTTGGGCTACCCACAAGCTGGACTGGTAACTGCCGTGTGATTCGTCGAAGGTAAAGTTTATGCTTGTATCTTCATCGAATTGGATGCCCTTTGTGCCAAACATGAAAGCTTGGACGGGCGTGCAGATGCTGAGCAAGATTGTGGTTGCTAAGCTGGCGACTGTAAAAGATGTTTTTTTGACTAATGTTAAAGTAGTCATAACCCTGATTCCTCCAGTATTGTTTGGCTAGTAAGGTAGAAAATGCAATTTTCCTGTCATGGGAATAGACGATCGCCAGCTTTAGAGCTTTGGGACGCGATCGTCTTTCGCTGCAAACACTCATTGACTCGCGCAGAAGTCACTCTACAGACCGATATCACCGGGAGTGTGTCATGAGAGTAAATTAGCGATCGTGCTTCTGTGAGTTTTCACAGACACTCTTTCTGCCACAATTTAATCTGTAACAGCAAAATCTTCACCCAGTTTAGATTTCCAAGCTACTACATATATTAGTGTCGGTAACGGTCTCAAGCTGACTGTAAGACTTGCAAATATTAGGTTTCATCAAAAATACGTAAGAAATTTTACTTAAGCTTTGTGAAGTTTTGGTAAAGATTATCTAAAAATTATAAAGTTTGTGAGAGGATTTCCGCTGTTCGGTCAGTGGCTCCTCAAAGCGGGCTGCAAGCTGCTCGCGGGCGTGCTCGGATGTGGGGGGTGGCCGCGAGTAGGCATTTGAGCGAGTTTTTTGCCGATCGAACCAAGCGGGAGAACAGGCGATCGATACTTACGCATTTTTAACTAAGGAATGATAATTAAATAACTTCCACAAGATTGTGGGATGGGCGGGAGAGCCCGTCCCACAATAACAATTAAAATTGTAAGTTATTTAATTCGCGATCCTAAGTTCATTGAACAGGTTTTACGAGCCCAAATCAATTAAATTTTAGATTTTAAATACAACCCCACAGGTGAATCTGGGGGCTTGAACTAATGTCCAAACTTTTTTTCTCACCGCGACTCTTGTCGGGGGATTGTATCCGTCTTTCGGTCAAAGTGAGTCAAAAATTATCTCTAACCCGCAGATGCTCTATCTAGAGTTGAGCTTTCTCAGATTAGGTGTCGCAGTTCCATAATTGACTCGACAACCGATGTTGAACAAACTCGAACTGCACTCAAGAGGGACAATCTGCTGGTCGAGGAGGGCGCTGCAACTGACATACTCGTCGTTGTTAGTATCTCTTACCATACATTCGATCGCCCTAGCACCCGATCGACTCGCCCAACTCTTCATACCTGCGACTGCAATTATGTGCTGCCAGTAGAAACTCAATAGCAACACTCCAAACAGTACAGCAACTGCTAATCCTGCTTTCAACTTCCAACTATTTAGGACGTTTCCCAAACTATTTTTCACGTTTTCCACTCCAGAAATTGAGCTTTCAGTAGTTATTTCTGGAGTTGTCAAGTTTGCTTGTGTTTGTTCTGCTGGAATTTCTGACATAATGTATCTCCTATGATTGCTGGTACTTGCCTGGGATTGCAGTTCTGGGCGATCGCAACTGCAAACTCTATCAAATTTTAGCAAAACTAGCCTGTCCCGACAACCGATTCGGGCAGCACGGTCGAGGAAGTATATATATTGACGAAGTGCGATCCTCTTCCAGGGCTTCGCTAACGCGATTTCTATGCCTTTTGAGGTATTGCGGAATTCGCTATCGGATATTTTGCACCTAGGACACTAAGCTGTTGGGCACTTAAACTGGGTGTTAAAAAACAATCAAAATCTTGTGGGGTGGGCGGGAGAGCCCGCTCTAAGTATACAATTTAAATGCGCGACAGCTTAACGTTGTTGCCGATGTATTTTGAAAATGGCTGAATAGACCTCTTGCAAAAATAACTAGGACGGGCTCTCCGGCCCGTTTCACAAAAAACATTTTTTCTTGTGGAACAGGCATCTTGCCTGTTACAAAATTTGATTAAAATGACTTTTGCAAGAGGTCTAATGAATCAGCTTTTTTTTTTGAACCGCAGAGGCCGCAGAGACCGCAGAGAAAGAGCAAGGAGAGATGTATTGACTTTTCCCAATCATTTATAATTTCAATAGCAGTTCCAATAACTCAGCTTCCGAAAGTAGTTCGATTCCCAAAGATTGAGCTTTTTCCAACTTTGAACCGGCATCTTCTCCCACAATCACATAATCAGTTTTAGCACTAACAGAATTAGTGACTTTCCCTCCAGCTTGTTGAATCAAATCTTTAGCTTCATCTCGTTTGAGAGTAGGCAAAGTCCCAGTTAGCACAAAGGTTTTGCCTGCAAATTGTAAATTTTGGTCTCCTAAATTCAGAGTTTTCACTTCTGAGTGCAATTGCAATCCCGTAATTTTCAACCGTGCAATTAAACTTTGATTTGCTGGAACTCTAAACCACTGATAAACAGATTGAGCAATTTCCGGCCCGATGCCATAAACGCCCTCAATTGCTGCCGGTGATACTGTTGCTAAGTCTTCCACATTTGTGAATCTTTCTGTCAGCAATTGCGCGTTGACTGTGCCGACATGGCGGATACCTAAGCCGTAAAGTACCCGCGAATAAGGTTTATTTTTCGATTGGGCGATCGCACTTACCAACTTTTCTGCTAGCTTTTTGCCCATCCGTTCCAAACTCATCAATCTTTCGGCCGTCAAATCGTACAAATCTGCCGCAGAATTGAGCAGGTTGCTATCAACCATCTGCTGCACCAACTTTTCCCCAACACCGTTAATATCCAGAGCATCCCGGCTGCAAAAATGAATCAGCGAACCCCTCAAAATCGCCGGACAAGACGTATTGATGCAGCGAGTCACGGCCTCCCCCTTTTCCCGAACCACAGGCTGTCCGCATTCGGGACAACAACTAGGCATTTGAAAAAGTTGAGCATTTGGGGGGCGAAGTTCTGGCAAAACTCGCACAACTTCTGGTATAATCTCTCCAGCTTTTCTGACAATTACAGTATCGCCGATGTGGAGATTAAGTTCGGAAAGTCGATCGCCATTGTGGAGCGAAGCCCGCGAAACCGTTGTTCCAGCCAACTGCACCGGTTTGAGTTCCGCTACAGGAGTTAGAGCCCCGGTTCTGCCTACCTGTACGGTGATTGCTTGTACAATTGTAGGGACTTCTTGTGCTGGATACTTCAGGGCGATCGCCCAACGCGGAAATCTCTGAGTAAAACCCAACTGTTTTTGCAGCAAAACCGAATTAATCTTAACAACAACGCCATCCGTCATGTAAGGCAAATTTCGCCGCTCAGTATCCCAAAATTCGTAATACTCCCGAACCTCATCCAAAGAATAGCAAATCTTGCGATTCGGATTTACATTAAATCCCATTGTCCGCAACAATTCCAACGAATCCCATTGCGTATTCTGCTCATTACCCTCATCTAAATACAGAGTATAAGCAAAGAAATCTAACCGTCGTTTATCCACAACTTTAGAATCCAACTGTCGCAGAGTACCCGCCGCCGCATTGCGAGGATTAGCAAACAATTGTTCCCCCGCTTTTTCCCGTTCCCGATTAATTTCCTCAAACACAGCTAAGGACAAAAAAGCCTCTCCCCGCACTTCCACAATCGGCGGCGGATTATCTAAATTCAGCTTGAGAGGAATCGAGCGAATAGTTTTGACGTTTTGAGTAATTTCTTCTCCTGCAATGCCATCTCCCCGCGTCGCACCGCGAACTAAAACCCCATTTTCATAGGTTAACGCTAAAGCAGAACCATCAATTTTCAACTCGCAAACATAGGAAACCCCCCCCAGCCCCCCCTTGGTAAGGGGGGGAGTAATTTCTTTGTTTTTCTCATTGCTAAGAGGAGGTGCAATTCCATCTTGTCCCCCCCCTTGGTAAGGGGGGGTTAGGGGGGGTGCAATTCCATCTTGTTCCCCCCCTTGGTTAGGGGGGGTTAGGGGGGGTGCAATTCGCTGCCAGCGTTCCTGCCATTTCGCAAATTCCTCAAAATTAAAAGCATTTTCCAAACTGTAGAGAGGAATATTGTGTTTGACGCTAAAAAATTGAGTAGCAGGCTTTTCTCCCACGCGCTGAGTCGGACTTTCCGCAGTAATTAACTCAGGATAATCTGATTCTAACTCTTGCAACTGTCGATAAAGGCGATCGTACACCTCGTCTGGCATAATCGGCGCATCGAGAACATAATAAGCATAGCTAGCTTGGTGTAGCTGCTGCCTCAACTGTTGAATTTGCTGCTGAATCTCTTCTGCCATATTGATTTTAGATTTCAGATTTTAGATTCTAATATTTTACGAGATATAGCGGTTCTCAATCGTGGTGAGGTATGCCCTATGCCCTATGCCCTATGCCCTATGCCCTATGCCGGATAGTACCTCATCTTTCTGAGACTCGGCTATATGATATTAGATTATCAAGCTCAATTTTAACCAAAAAAAGGAGCCAGCAACTAGGAAATCACAACTTATCCTAATTATGACCGGAAAACGAGCCCGCCGGGCCCCTGGCTTTAGACACGGGGAAAAGTCGGCAGCGGTTTCAACCGCCTTTTTTCCCTCTTCAAGTGAGTCACAATTGTAATATATCTATTTGTACTAATGGTTGTTCTGTTGTTACAATAATTTCATGAAACAACGATATAAGTACCGCATATATCCAACTTCTCCGCAAGTTCATAGTCTTACTAAATTGTTTGGCTGTTGTCGTGTTGTCTGGAACGATTCACTAGCGTCGTGCAATTCATCCGAAAAGCTACCGAGTAATGGAGATTTGCAAAAAACCTTCATTACTCAGGCTAAGAAGTCGGAGCAGCGAGAATGGTTGGCAGAAGTCTCAAACATTCCTCTTCAGCAATCAATCGCTGATTTAGGAGTAGCTTGGAAGAACTACTTTGATTCACTTAAAAGTAAGCGAAAAGGTAAAAAGGTTAGCCGTCCCAAGTTCAAAAAACGTAACGGAAGACAGTCGGCGCGATTTAGGATAGGAGGCTTCTCTATTAAACATGGGAAAGTCTATCTTGCTAGAATTGGGCGAATTAAAGTCGTCTGGTCAAGGGAATTGCCGTCCCCGCCAAGTTCGGTCACAGTAATTAAAGATGCTGCGAACCGATACTTTGCCAGCTTTGTTGTCGAAGTCAACCCGGCAGTCCTGCCCGACAACGGACAATCAGTTGGTATCGATCTTGGCATCACAGACTTCGCCACTCTGAGTACAGGCGAAAAAGTGAAGGCTCCCAAGCCTCTTAAGAAGCATCTGAGAAAACTTCATAAGGCACAACGTAAGTTAGCGAGGAAAAAGAAGGGGAGCAGACGGAGAGAATTAGCACGTCGAAAGGTTGCAAGGATTCACGCTAGAATCTCCGATATCCGCAATGATTTCCTACACAAATTGAGCAATAGAATTATTCGTGAAAGCCAAACGATAGTCCTGGAAGCGCGACTTGAACTGGTCGTGTAGTTCGGAGAGCCTTCTCTCCTAGAGGTTTCATACCCTTTACCCTCGTGTAAAAGACTCTCTGGAGTCCGGTCACGCCTTAGTAAGTAATGAACACGGCGGAATGCAGACCACAGACGTAGCCTCTACTACTAGCCTAAAAGTGGTACAGGAGCAAGAGGGAGTTCTCTCATGGTAAACGAAAGTGAATTGATGTTTAAACTGCGTGATCTATCAAAGAGTCAAATCAGGCTGACAGACTCTAACCAAAAGGTGAATGGGTGGAATTACGACTTTCCAGTTCGTAATCCGTATGAACACAACACCCATCGCAGAACAGTCAACACCTAACAGAGAACATACACTACGCGACACAACAAGATCAGCCCTACAGAGTCCACGAGAGGTCGAATACTCATGGTAAGCCAACCGCAAGGAAAGCAGAATTCTCTGGAGGGTAAAGGATGGAAGAAAAAGCGAAAAGCTCACACGTAATGTGTGAGATACGGGTTCAAACTTTGCCCGTGACCGAAAGGAATAGCAGACTTCTTCTGGGTCTTATGAGATAGAAACCAAAACAAAGAATTTTAATCTGAGGACAAGTTAGATGGAGTGTGTAAACACTACAAACGGACTAAAGAAACCGCTAGAGAACTGGAACCAGATCAACTGGCTCAAGATGAACAAAACGGTTAAAAATCTACGCCAACGAATCTTTCTCGCTAGAAAACTTGGTAACTTCCGTAAGTTGAGAAACTTACAAAAACTTCTACAAAGAAGCTACGCAAACTTATTATTAAGTGTTCGACGTATCACTCAGACCAATCAAGGTAAGCAAACGGCAGGAATTGATAAAGAAGTTATCAATACCCCAATAGCACGAGTGAACCTGGTAAACTTTTGGAACGGAGGGAACAACAAACCTACTCGTAGGGTAGAAATTCCCAAAGCCAACGGGAAGAAACGACCGCTCGGAATCCCAACCGTGCGCGACAGAATTGAACAAGCAATAATAAAAGAATCTCTAGAACCCGAATGGGAAGCTATATTTGAACCAAATTCCTATGGATTCAGAGTAGGTAGAGGGTGTCATGATGCCATCGCTCAGAACTTCCTAAGAGTATGTTCTGGAAGAGACACCTGGGTTTTAGAAGCTGATATCAAAGGATTCTTCGATAACATTGCCCATAAATCCATCCTTAATCAATTAGAAAACTTTCCTAGAAGAAATCTAATTGACGGATGGTTAAAAGCGGGTTTCATATTCAATGGGATTTACAATTCCACTGATACGGGTACACCACAGGGAGGGGTTATTTCACCCCTACTAGCCAACATCGGATTGCATGGATTGGAAACATACATTAAATCCACCAACCCCAAAATAGGCGTGGTCAGATATGCTGATGACTTTGTAGTCACAGCTAGGGACAAAGGGAGTCTCGAAATCGCCCAAAACTTGATTAAGCAATGGCTGTCAGAACGAGGACTGGAACTCAGCACGGAGAAGACGTATATTACGTCAATGGAAGATGGTTTCGACTTCCTAGGCTTCAATCACCGCCACTACAGTGGTAAACTCCTAATCAAACCATCGAAGAAGAAAGTCCTAGACTTCTGTAAGCGTATTGGTAAAGAGATCAAGAATCTAAATGGTGCTGAACAAGCTTTGGTTATTGGAAAACTCAATCCAATTCTCCGAGGTTTTGCCAATTACTACAAAGGTGTAGTCAGCAAAGAAACCTTCAGCTATATCTCACACAGAGTATGGCAATACCTTTGGCAATGGGGTAAGCGTAGACACCCCAACAAACCCAAAGACTGGGTTATGAAACGCTACTTCAAGACGGTGAAAGGAAATAAATGGACGTTCGCTTGTGATATAAGCAACCGCCGTGATGATACAAAACTATTTAGTCTGTATCCCATAGCATATACGCCCATTGAACGCCATGTCAAAGTCAAGGGTGGTGCTTCACCAGATGACCCCAGCCTAAAAGAATACTGGGAAAAACGCCACAAAAAGTATGGTAAGAGCCATTGGGATACAAACTCCAAGTTATATCAAATTGCTCAAAACCAAAACTGGAGATGTCCAGTATGTGGCGAACCTTTATTCAATGGAGAGGAAATCGAGACCCATCACATAGTTCCTGTTGCTCAAGGCGGACTAGATTCGATAGATAACCTTCAGCACTTACACAGAGCGTGTCACAAACAGGAACACTCAAAATCCAAGTCAACTAGCTTGAAATAAGGCTTGAGCCGGATGATGGGAAACTGTCAAGTCCGGTTCTTAGGGGAGGGGAGAGCGGTGACGCTCGAACCTTACCCGACGACCTTAACGTTTCTGGCATGATGAAGAATCGCAAATTATCCCGTGCCATATCTGATTTGGGTTGGCGAAGTTTTCGGACAATGCTGGAAGCGAAATCAGAAATGTACGGGAGAGACTTTAGGGTTATTAGTCGCTGGGAACCAACTAGCCAACGATGCTCTTGTTGTGGGCAAATTGGTGGAAAGAAAGAGCTTTCAGTTCGCGAATGGACTTGCTTGTTTTGTGGGGCGGTTCACGACCGAGACGAGAATGCGGCGATTAATATAAAAGTCGCGGGCGGATTGCCCGAGACTATAAACGGACGTGGAGGACGGAGTAAGACCGTATCTAATACGGCATCTTCCAATGAAGCGTCAACCCACCAATTTCCCAAGCAGTTGTCGTTGTTTGGGTAGACTGGAATCCCCCTGATTTATCAGCGGGGAGGATATCAATCGTATTTCTAGCTACTTAATTCTGCGGGAAAATCCCTCACAAATTCAAATCTGAAAACTCGCTAAATTTCTTGTTATCCCCGGATATAGAAGGTTGGAGGTCGCGATTTTTTTCGCTGTTTAAGGTGCCATTGGCACGAGATTTGATAAATTCTTGAGTGTTAGTCTTGTTGAAAGCCAGCGGTTCAGCGTGTTCTACCTGAAACACGTTAGCGTAGAGGTTAGCAATAATCTGTTTGCCTCCCTGGGTCAATTCCAAGTAGTTCAAAGCTGCTGGAATATAGGGAAAAACTCCGTTCCAATAAAACTTGGCATAATTTTGCCGCAAATCTCCTGGGGACTTGTAGCCCAAAATTTTATTAGTGCCGACTTCCTCAAATTCGTAGAATAGGGCGCTTATTTTACGCAGGTAATTGGGGTCGCTCAACTGACCGATCAAATCGGCGGCCCTGGCGAGTCCAGAATAATTGTTTCTGTCTTGATGAGTTTCGCTAGCAGGAACTGGGAAGCGAGTCAGTTCAATATTGCGCTTAATTTGTTCGGCATCAATTAATGTGTGACCACCGAAGCGTTCGTCAATTACGAGTTTTCCTCGATCGACATGATAAGGAGTTAAACTGGCAGAAGTTGCGCCGACCGGCACAGAAACCATGCCTCCATCAATACCCGTAGCGAAGAGTCCGACAGCTTCTTGGTCTTGGCGGCAAACACCTTTCACGTAGCCGATATCGTGGCACAGCAGCGAGATCAAGTAGTGCAGCCAATCTTCCGGCGACACTCCCCCTTCGCGAATATGCTTGCCCCGGAGAATCTCTTGTCCCACCAAGGCCACGAGCATTGTGTGTTCTACATTGTGGTACAGAGCATCGCAGTTAGCGATATTTTCCAGAGCCATAGTCCCCGCCCAGGCGATAATTTCCGGGTAGTCGGGCTTGTACTTGCCGTAGGTGCGGCGGTAGCCAGCTTGCAGCTCTTGCACAAAAGCGTCAATCAGGATAGCAGTTGCATTGAACATGATAAATTCTCTCACTCATACTGTAGTTATAAACTCGATCGCAAATTTCTTGCATAGCTGAAAAAATAATCAATGGGCATTCCAGTAAGTGTGACCCCTCGGTGTTGAATTTTAAAGTTCAGCTAGTCTTGCCAGGTCATAAAATTGCTCTTAGGCTATGCTTCTCACGATAACCTAATTTCCCAAGCAAAAGATCGATTTTTCGGTGTTAAATATTGGCGAAACAATTTATATCGTTTCATCGACTAATTATTAGAAGTCCTAGGTGCAAAAGTTATGAACTGTCTGTTTCGGAGTCTCTCCACTGTGCCCCTTCGCACTCGGTGGCTCTTCGCCCCAAAATACCTAGGATGGTTTGCATTCACGGCTGTTTGCACCGCCGCACCGGCTTTGGGAGCCGATCGAATTTACGTCACTTACGGGCCGCTAGAAGTATCAGTTCCCATCGAATCCCTGGCACTCTTCGCCAAAGAAGGCAAAATAGACTCAAACTTGGACGGCTTCGCTCAGTACGCCAAAAAAACACAGCTAGCGGAGATTCGCAGCGGCCTGCAAGCCAGAGCTGAAATCAGCCACGTGACGATCGCCCAATTCCTATACACGCCTCAAGGAGAAGTGCTGCTAGAACGCTTGGGCCGAGTAATTCAAACCAAAGCTCGGCAGCCCGGATTTTATGCCATCCGCGCTGCCCTAATTTTAGCAGCCTCAGATCCAGAAGGGCTGACAATTCTCAACGTGCTGCAAAAATTCCCCACTTACGGCATCAGAATTGACATTGCGCGCGGCTTGGGTATCGCCAACGAGCTGACATCGCTGATCAACCGTTCCAATCGGACGATCGCCGGAGTCGCCCAGTTGTCGGAAACACAAGCAGCCGAGGAGCCTGGTATACCGCCCGCCGAAATGCTACAGATCCAAGAAAAGGGCCCCTATAATTGGAAAAAATCATCGGTAACTCTGACGAGTCCAAATCGCGATCGTACCTTTGATATAGACATTTACCTGCCGCTCAAAAGTCCGCAACCGGCTCCAGTAGTAGTAATTTCCCACGGTTTAGGTTCCGATCGCATTTCCTTCGAGTATTTAGCCAAACACCTAGCCTCCTACGGCTTTGCCGTCGCCGTCCCCGAACATCCCGGCAGCAACGCCCAACAAATCCAAGACTTAGTAACAGGCAGAGCCAGCCAATTATCAGAACCAGCCGAATTTGTCAACCGCCCCCTCGACATCAAAGACCTGCTGGATTATTTAACCCAACTTTCGACAACCGATCCGAGCTACCGAGGGCAGCTCGACTTGCAGCGAGTCGGCATCATCGGCCAATCTTTCGGCGGCTATACAGCTTTAACATTAGCCGGAGCGGGGATTAACTTTGCACAGCTAGACAAAGACTGCCAGCTCGAAAACGAAACTTGGAACCTCTCGCTGCTGTTGCAGTGCCGCGCCCGCAGCCTAGATCGCAACCAGTACAATTTCAGCGATCCGCGCATCAAAGCGGTGATCGCCATCAACCCGATCGCCAGCAGCATTCTGGGAGAAACAAACCTCAGCCAAATCAAAATCCCAGTCATGCTAATCGCAGGTAGCGCCGATACGGTAGCCCCCGCTTTGCTCGAACAAATTCAACCCTTCACTTGGCTGACATCACCCAACAAATATCTGGTAATGATCAAAAACGCGACTCACTTTTCAACGATCGAGCAATCCCCTCAAACCCTCTTTCTCCCACCAGCAGAGGTCATCGGCCCAGAACCAGCTTTAGCCCGCCGCTACCTCAACGGACTCAGCCTAGCGTTCATGGAAAGCTATTTGAACAACAAATCTAATTTCCGCCCGTATTTAGAGCCGAACTACGCTCTAAGCATCTCCCGAAACACTCTGGGACTGAGAATTTTGCGATCGCTCACCCCGCAGCAACTCCAGCAGTTCAGTTCTGCACCTGCTCGCACTCCGGCTCCTCCACTGCCGATAGAGCCACTTTCTCCAGTTTCTCCGCCTTCTCCACCTCCGCTAGCTCCAGTTCCCCGTTAAGCTGTTGTGGCATTTAAATTTAATCTTTGGGGCGGTGCTCGGAGCAACTGCCCACTGATTGTTTCACAAAACAAGATTGTTAAAATTAGATGCGCACCAGCTTAACAGCCAACAGTTGACGATAGGCTCCAAGTTTTGGAAGTCGTATATTACGGAAAAGTGATTGTGAAAGGTAAGTCAGATGGTTGTGGCAATTTCTCAAACAGGATTGGGTACAGGTGCAGTCTTGCTCTCAAATGTGACATGGGAGACTCTGGAAAAGTTGGATGCAGATTTGGCCCAAACTGGGGCGCGTTTAACTTATTTGGATGGGTGTTTAGAAATTATGGCTCCTTTATCTGAGGCTCATGAGGAACCTAAAAAAACTTTAGGTCAACTTGTAGAAGTTTATATGCGGGCGAAAGACATTCGTTTCTACGGGCGTGGCAGTACAACTATCGGGATGAAGGAATTGGGCGCACGGAAGGAACCAGATGAGTCTTATTGTTTGGGTACGCGCAAGTCAGTTCCAGATTTGGCGATCGAGGTGACAGTGACGAGTGGTGGAATTGATACGCTGGAAATCTATCGCCGGGTGGGTGTGCAGGAGGTTTGGTTTTGGGAGGATGGGATAATTTCGGTTTATTGTTTGCGCTCTACGGGGTATGAGTTGGTTAGTAAGAGTGAACTGTTGCCGGAGTTGGATTTGCGATCGATCGAGTTTTATTCGCGTATGGCAGACCAATATGATGCGGTGAATGCTTTTATGCGATCGTTGAGGTAGAAGTTGAGAAGTGCGATATATAAAAAAATCATGCTTTAGTCTCACATTTTGCCTTTGCTGCTTGAAGTTTTTTTCCATGCAGCTTCGGTTCCTGATTTCGGTAGTTTTGCAGCAATTTGGGGGAAAAGTAGTCACGTAGTTCACGTCAACTCACCGTGACTCCAACATTTCCTCAACTGTCAAGCCAATATCAATTGCAATCCGCTGAAGCAATCTCGGTGATATATCACGCCCTTTATGAAAAGGAAGAGTCGTTCCTCGCCCATCTTCGTGACGGAATTGCTTATGTGAGCCTTTTTGACGCACTTCTACAAAGTCAAGGTTCTCTAGTATGCGGACTATTTCCTGTGGTTTCAGAACTGGGATATTGCTCATGTTTATCGGATCACAATCTGTTGTGTACCTATAAACTCTGTCTGAATGACGAGAGTATCATCTTCTAGGAGCATCTCAATTACCTCACGCAGATTCTCGTGTAACTCATCCAAGGTTTCTCCCTGAGAATGCGCCCCAGGAAATCCAGGAATATAACCAACGTAAAGCTTGGTATCAGAATCTTTTTCGATGATAGCGGTAAATGTTTTCATAAGATTCGCTTTCTATCCGTTAAATGTAAGAAATGTAATCTCTCATAGATTATATAATATTTCACCTGCACTGAATGTATGCTTTGAATACGGGATTGAGGAGAAAGAGCGATCGCCCTTCTAGTTGTACTTTTTCGACTAAACCGCGTCGGGCCAAGGATTGTATGGCTTGCCACAATTCTGAGTTGGATAATTCGCGATCGGCTGGTGGTTGGGCAATATCTACTGCTTCATCTTGACTTGCTAACCATTCGCTCACCTTTTTTTCTGATTCCGATAAACGCTCTAGTTGAGATTCTAAAAGCGGTTCTATGTCCCCTAAATAGATATCATTTCCATTTGCTAAAAACCGGGCTACATTCCCGTCAAATAATTCTAAAATTGTTGAAGCTATGATGTTTAACCAGGAAGGATGACCTTGATAAAGGTTGATTAATTCTGACCATTTTTCCTCATCGGTTAATCCTTTTTGTTTGAATATTTCTCTGGCTTGTTCTCCTAAGCCTTTGAGGTGTAAGGTGCGAGTGGGTCGGTTTTCTCCTTCTAAAGTTGTGATTTCTCTGGGTTTTTCCCAACTGAGGAGGATTAAGCAACTTTGGTGAGATGAGGTGGCAATTTGTTTGAAAAATTTGCCATAATCTTTATATTCTGCTAAATATTCTCCTGCTATTTGACCGCTGCTAAATATATTATGTACATCATCCAATATTACTAAGCAACGATGGGAACGAAAATAATCAAGGATTGTTGGTAATGGGGTTGGTTGCGATCGCGAAAAAACTTGCTTGAGTTGGGTTTGCAGTGTTGAGAGGGTGGGAGTGTTGCTGAGACTCCGCCAAATAATGTAATCAAATTCGGTTTGAGTTTGTTGGATGAGTTGGAGGGCGATCGCGCTTTTGCCAATTTCACTTAAGCCGTAGATGGTGATTAAGCGGGTGTGGGCTTCTAATATCCATTGTTTGAGGGTGGTGAGTTCGGATGTGCGTGAAGCGAAGCTATCCCGTAGGGAATCGTGGTAGTAAGGGATGTCGGGCGCGTCTGTTAAGTCGATTATGCGGGTGTGGGCTTTATTTTGGGTAGAATCTGGGGGAAAGGGCGATCGGTTTTGTAAATCGTTCAAAGGATGTAAACATTCACCACAAATATTAATACTTCCCTCATTAATTTGTACGCAGTAACCAAAATTAGATCCTTGAGAAACCCGATGCTTTTTCTCTAACTTAGAACGAAAATTTAATTTATTAAGGTCTTCTCCTAATTCCTCACGCAACTTTTCCCATAACTTCGCAGCTTCTTTTTTAACGTGAGATTCACTACAATGAAAATCTTTAGCTATTTGAGGATATTTTTGCTTTTGCCAAACACCCGTCAGTATTGCTTCCTCTATGGGTGTAAGATGTTCTCCAGTTTTATCAACAATCAAATTATTAGCCCATTGTACAACATCTTCAACATTCTTCATGGGTATATACAAAGAGATATTGAGGGTATTATATTATACCAAATCCTACTTTGTCAACTGAATTATACTAATCTATACTAAATTGGTTCAGTATAATTATAAAAATTGTGTACTAAATCCTACCATTTTGAGTTGTCACATTTCATTTAAATATTGCAGAATAGCAGAATAACTGAGAGAATCCACCACAATTGCTTTCTCAATAGTTTAGGTAAATTAGTTTGAATAGTTAGGGGTTATGTATTATGGACTTTTTATTTGCGATACCAAGTTTTATTTTTCACTTGGTATCAACTTTCTTCTCTTGGATTTTCAGTGTCATTTTGGGAATTGTAGGTATTGCTTTATCGCCGTTTAAGCTAGCGAGGGGGTTATTGATGGGGGTTGATAAGGCACTAATTTCAATAGTATTATTACCAACTTTATTGTTTTCCCACCCAGGAGACATCTCAGCCACCCAACCTGTTGTCGGTACAAGTGCTACAGTTCCTAATACTTACAATCTTGAAAAAATCTACAATGATATAAGTCAGCTAGAAGAAGCGGGCAGAAATATGGAACCTTTGAGAAATCGCGAAAATCTCGAAAAATTAAGACAGTGCGGTGACAAAATGCGAGAATACCAAAGTCAAGCCGAAAAGTTAGTTGAGATTACGGAAGCTCTGCCCATGCCATATAACATAACATTAGGAGCAGCAGCTAGAAGTCTCAATTCTTGCGTTTCTTGTACAACTTATGCCAAAAAACAATGCGAAATGGTTCGAGTTGATCTCAGTGATTACCAATCAATGATGAATGAAGAGTAAGAAATAACCAGTATTAGTAGGTGCGTCACATTTATATAAATTTTCGATCGAACAGATAGATTATAGTAGGTGACACACTCTACTAAGTAAAACTAACGTCGAAATAGAGTGCCATCAGGCATTTTTGCCCCATTGAGATTTGCTTTTCTCAAGTCTGCACCACTTAGGTTAGCTTGCTGTAGGTTGCTACCAGTAAAGTTTGCTTTTTGTAAGTCAACCCCGCTTAAGTCTACTCCACTCAAACTGTTTGGTAGTAAATTTAGTAGGTCTTGACTACTTAGCTTAGAACCTCGCCATAAACTGCTGTTATTTAAATTTAGCTGGACTAACCCTAGTAATTCTTCCTTACTAAGATTTAGCTGATTAGAATCGCTTTTGATTAAGTTAATTAAATCCTGCTGATTTAGCTTCAGGCTAACCAAATTCACTACATCTTTAGGACTTAACTTAACTTTATTCCAGTCCAAGCCACTGAAATCCAAGCCATTAGGGTCAGCTTTGATGAAATTGACTAAATCTTGCTTGCTTAAGTTGGCTGTAAATATCTTGAGAGAATCTTCCTTGCTCAACCTAATTTTACTCCAATCAAATCCCTGAAAATCTAAGTTGCCAGGGTTTTTGATTCTGCTGATTTTAACCTCACTTAACTCAGCACCATTCAAGTCTACTCCAGTTAAATTTGCACCACTCAAATCCGATCTTCTCAAATCAGCATTATGCAGATTAACACCTTGTAGGTTTTTTCCACTCAGGTTAGCACCTGGTTTAATTTCGGTTTCAGAGGAGGATGTATTGGTTGTCGCTTCTTTGTCACAGCTTCCTCCTAGAACTAAAAAGCAATCTGTTTTTTTGCTGACATTAGATAGACTTCCTTCTGCTCTGACTGGTTCAGAGTGCATCAAGAGGATTCCCAGACAGAAAAATATGACAATTAAAAACTTGGTCGTCAACTTTTGAGCAATTGTAATTTTAGGTAGCATGGTATTTTTGTTCCTACACATTATTTGACATAGATTAAGACATATTTTCTGATACATGAACTCTATTATACTTGGGAATCAAGATTACTAGCTGATTACTCGCAATTTTGCGAATTGCGATCGCACCTCACCAATCATTTTTATTCCGTTTACTGTACCACAGTATTTAATTGCTGGCGCTGTGCAATCTGAATTAACATCCTCAATGCCTCATTCACTGCTTCATCATTGGGAAAAGCTTGGGCAGCATCTGCATCTAAAAGCACTAAGTTTGTCCTGGCACGACATTGTTCAACATACTTGCCTCTAACACCTCCTTCTATTGCGATCGATCGCCCTACCTCCTCACTGGCTGAAATCCCTGCACAAAACTCACCCAGCGCGGTACTTTATCACCTGTAATATTTAGGATAGGAACGTTGAAACTTCTGACAGAGGGGCGACCGATTTCACCAGCCGAAAAAGTAACATTCGTAGGTTCCGACTTACCTAAACCATAGGCACTAACTATTTGATTAGCAAGTCGGCAGGTTATTTCAAAACTTCCCATATCAATCCTGCCACCTCCAGCCGCGTAATTCCAAGTAATACCGGGTGTTACATTCCCCGATTGACACATGAAGTGGGTGACTTCAAACATTTTGGCAATGTGAACATCATATCGCCTTAAGCGTCCTCCATAGGCCGATGCTGTGGTATCGCTTTCTGGTACTACAATCGAGCCAAATCCTTCGTCAAAACCAAGCTTCATCGGCAGTGCTGTGGAACTTGTAAGCGGTTGATTCGTTTGGGGTTGTACGCGAGTCTGTGACATCTGTACTGGTTTGACAAATTGACTATTAGCGCGAATAAAACAACCTTGCGCTGCACCAGCAGCGTAGCTTTTGCCTACAAAAAGCCAAGGTAAACGCCTGGTATCCAGGAAAGTAACACCAGCATTTCCAGGAAAGCTTTCAAAACGCTGTCCCTGTTTTAAAACACCAACTACAGACCAATTAAAAACATCAAATGGAGTGCGGTTGTCAACACGCATAAATTCTTCAAAAGAAGAATTCATACGACAATTTAACCCCTTTGGGTCTGGGTCTACTACTTCCCAAGAAGTATGATAATATCTTCCCGTATAATCTCCTTGATTATTAGGACTTGGGAGAGGTGCAGTAGAACCTAGCGTAGCTGTTCCTAACGCCATAAAAGTTGAAAGAGTAATGATTTTTACTTTTTTTAACATGAATATCACTTTTCAAAGACTACATCTGTTAATAATCCAATTGCGATCGCCCTTCCCCTCTCCAATAGCAGAAGAAGGGCGATCGCACCCAAAATTATAAGCCAACTCACTTACACTCGCAAAATATCATCGACAATAACCGTACCACCATCACAGAAGTCTATACTGAGATGATAATCTTCAAGTAGCGCAGTCCCTATGAGCGGACGACGCCCCATTCCTAGCACTGCAACATCCTTTTCTACACCATTCCACAAAATAGTTGCCAAATAAACGTTAGTTGCCACATTGGAATTATCGGCTAACTTTGCATTAATTTGTCCAAGATAATGCAACCCAAGTTTAGTAATCACAGCAGATGGCAAAGTCAAGAAACCTTCAAAACCTGTATCAACAACACAGTCAATTTCTATGTCTAAATTTTCTGGAAGACGCAGAATTACACCAATTCGAGCTTGCAGCCCAACTACATTTCCTTGTATCATTTATGCCGTCCTGACCAATGTACCACCAACGGCGTAAACTGCATCAAAACCAATCCGTTCCGCCCAAATTAGTGCATTAGCCTGTTTCGCTTGTAATTTGCTACTCGTTACTACCAAATCCTCTCCAATTTCATATTCACCTGTCTCCACATTAATTGAAATAATCTTGCCAATATTCTCCGGTGTCTCTACTTGAGCGCGGATAACCTTCTCATAAAGTTCTTTACCCCGTTTATCAAACACTTGTTCAGGGGGAATGTTAGTAACTTCGCCGCCATCCATTTCTCGATCGCGCATTTGGGCTTCCTCACTCCAGATAGATGCAGCTTCTGGATCAATTTCACTAATTTGTCCCAAGTGTTTTAGGAGTCGCGATAGCAATATTGCTTGAGAGTCCTTTGGCAATGCCATAACCTCAGCTTCAATATTTTCAATGGTCATAGTATTTAAGGATTTTGTGATACATTAACTCTATCATACTTTGAGATGAAGAACTGCTGAGTTACTTGCAAGTCCCAGAAGCGCGATCGCACTTCTTGAACAATCTCCCGACCCGCCTCATGGGATGAAAAGCCGACTCACACCCATATAGGTATTAATATCCAGCACAATTTCAACCAGACGAATTGCACAACGCTGCCGATATTGAGAGTCATTCAACAAGCGGTCAGCATCGCCAATAGTAATCACGGGTAATGATGTAGAAGTAATTTCCTCGCGCATCACTTGTTCCAGAGAGTTCTCGCCCTTCATACTCCGATTCGCTGTCAACAAAATCATTTGGTTTGATTGAGCCAACTGCCAAACTACCCGATCGTCACTATTGATTGACAGGCCCATTTCGTCAAAGGTGATAAATCGAATGAATACCCAATCTAGCCAGCCACCACTCAAAATGCTACCTGAGAGAAGTACGGCGTGTCCTCTTAAATTATGATCGACTAAAAAATTCATGACGGAGACTTAAACTTGGCCTTGGCTGCTTGCAGTTTTGCTCGAATAGCTTCTTGACCAGGTTGTGGTGGCTGGGCGGCAATTCTGGCAATAAGATCGCGATTTTTTTCTTCGTAGTACAGCCGCAGTTCTTCAGCTTCCTTAAGAACCATTTGATACTCGGCTTCAACAGTAGCGCGATTTTCCTCAATATAAGCTAAAGCCCCATTAATTTGTTCCTCTGTCAGATCAAACAATCCCCTGATAAACTTAGGCGGATATTGAGCCGTCACATAGTCCATGATGTCGTAGATCGTGATGCGCGTACCTGCGATTGTTAGTCCTCTTTCTGTACGGATAATCGCTGTTGGTTCTTTGGATATGGTTGTCATCTTTATAGCCTCCTAGAAGTTATCTTTATATTGGTCGAAAACCCTGCACAAAATTCAGCCAGCGCTGGACTTTATTACCAATAATATCTAAAATTGGAATAGAGCGATTCCACGATATTGGTGGCCCAGCTTCTTCCTGAGAATATTCGATCGCACTAAGCTCTAGTTTACCTAAACCGTAACTGTTCGCAAGAGTCCCAGCCGACTGACAGGTAATTCTGAATGTCTCCATCTCAATTCTGCCATTTCCGGCGCTGTACTGCCAAGTCCTACCGCCCGCGTCAGGTATCTGCTGTTTTTTAGCCTTAATTTGACACCAATGGGTGCAGGGCGCACAGATAAAGTGTCTGCATCCAAGACTTCTTAATCGGGTTGAACTGCCGCTAGAATTTGTCCGGCTGTTACGGTTTGTCCCTGTTGGCAAAACAATTGAGCCACAGTACCTGCCACATCAGCAGTGATAGCAATTTCCATTTTCATCGCTTCCAAAATTAACAGGCGATCGCCCTCTGCAACCGCATCTCCCACATTAACCAGCACCAGCCAAACATTCGCCGAAACGTGAGCGACAACTGCCTCACAACCAGCAGGCAAAGCAACAGCCGCCACTGCCTCAGCAAGCATATCCACCGACGCTTCTGCGACAGATTCAGCATCAAATTCCCCAGCGGCGGCCCATCGATCGCGCTCTGCATTAAATGCGGCCTGCTGATTCGCTTTAAACTCAGCCGCACTGCTAGCAATAGAATGCAAAAACTCATTGTATTCTCTCAAATTAAAAGTGATTTCCTCAACCTTTAATTGAAACTTCCCTTCGATAAATTCTTCCCGACAGCGCAGCAATTCCTCATGAGAAACCGGATAAAATCGGATTTGGTCAAAAAAGCGCAACAACCAAGGTTTACCAGACTGGAAATCCGCCGTTTGTTTGAACCGATTCCACATTTGCACCGTGCGGCCGACAAATTGATAACCTCCCGGCCCTTCCATCCCGTAAACGCACAAATACGCGCCGCCAATGCCAACTGCATTTTCGGGAGTCCAAGTGCGGGCGGGATTGTATTTTGTAGTAACCAAACGGTGGCGCGGATCGAGGGGAGTTGCGACTGGTGCGCCTAAATAAACGTCTCCCAAACCCATCACTAAATAGTTAGCATTAAAGACAATTTCTCTGACTTGTTCGATGCTATCAAGCCCGTTGATGCGGCGAATAAACTCAATATTGCTGGGACACCAAGGTGCATCCGATCGCACAGACTGCATATATTTCTCGATCGCCAACAGCGTCGATTCATCTTCCCAAGATAAAGGCAAGTGTACAATCCGCGCCGGCACTTCCATATTCTCGATCGCCGGAAGTTCCGTCTCCGCCGCAATCAGCGCCTGCATTAGCTGCTGTTGCGAAATCTGGCGGCTCTCAAAGTGAATTTGGAGCGATCGCATTCCCGGCACTAATTCGATAACACCCGGCAACGGATTTGCTGTCAGCCATGTCATCAAGGCGTGGGCCCGAAAACGCAAATTTAAATCTAGCACCAACGGCCCGTATTCAACTAAAATATATTTATCGCCAGCTTGACGGTAAGTAACAGCAACCTGTCCCGAAGATTCAGAAATTTTGTGCAAAACAGGAGAACCGGGAATCTGAAACAAACCCTCAGATTTTGCCTCAGAAACCGGGAGAGAAAAAGTAGCAATTTGCCTGTCTTGTGCTAATTCCCGCTGCAAAGCTTCAGTAAAACTCAAACAGTAAAAGCGAACGCTGTCCCCCGGTTTCAGTTGTCCGATTTTCCACAATTGGGACTGCACAATAGTAGCAGGACAGACAAAACCCCCCAAACTCGGGCCGTCCAGACCGAGAATTACAGGCATATCGCCCGTAAAGTCGATCGTGCCGATCGCATAAGCATTATCGTGAATGTTAGACGGATGCAAACCCGCTTCTCCGCCGTCTTGACGCGCCCAGGTAGGTTTCGGGCCGATCAGCCGAATCCCCGTCCGCGTCGAGTTGTAATGCACGCGCCAATCTGTTGAGAAAAACATTTCGATGTCTGACTCCGTAAAGAAATCCGGCGCGCCGTGAGGCCCGTACAAAACACCAATTTCCCAATGATTGCTGTAAGTGGGAATTAGTTCGGGCGGCAAAGATAATTCCGCTTCCAGAGTTGCAGTTTGATGCAGTTTCAGCACATCTCCCGCACGCAGCGTGCGGCCAGCGTGACCGCCAAATTTGCCCAGTACAAACGTTGATTTGCTGCCCAAATATTCAGGTACATTAAAGCCCTGCTTTACCGCTAAATAAGTGCGGTAGCCGCCGCCTTCAATGGCTTTTAACTTGAGAATGCTGCCCGCTTTTACGGGAATTGCCCGCCAAAACGGCACCAATTCGCCGTTGAGCGTTCCCTTCATAGTTGCACCAGTCAAACTAATAACTGTATCTGCATTAAATCGCAGAGTTGGGCCTGTGGCTGTGAACTCCAATCCTGCTGTTGATTCGGGATTTCCTACTAAACGATTTGCCGATCGAAATGCGAGATGATCCATCGGGCCAGAAGGCGGCACGCCAACATCCCAATAGCCAATCCGCCCCGGATAATCTTGAATGCTGCTGTAGGTTCCACCATCCAATACATCGATCGTTAAAGGGGCATATTCAAAAGAGTTTAAAAAGCGCGTGGTCAGTTCGCCCCGGTTGAATCGGGAATCGTCCAAAATCTGGCGGAGGTAATCTAAATTAGTTTGTATTCCGGCTATTTCACTGGCATCTAAAGCAGCTTTTAGTTGAGCAATTGCCTGCGAGCGATTTTCCCCGCAAACGATGACTTTGGCTAGCAGCGGATCGTAAAAAGGAGTAACCTCCGTTCCGGTTTCTATCCAACTGTCGCAGCGGACGTTTTCGGGAAACACAACTTGATTTAGCAGCCCGGAACTCGGCTGAAAATTCTTGGCAGGATCTTCGGCATAAATTCGCACCTCAATTGAGTGTCCTTGCGGCTGATATTGGTAATTTTGTATAGGAAACAAATCCCCAGAAGCCTGTTTTACCATCCACTCAACGAGGTCGATGTTGTTGACAGCTTCAGTAACGCCATGTTCAACTTGCAAGCGTGTGTTGACTTCCAAGAAATAAAACTGTTTCGCATCGACATCAAATACAAATTCAACAGTACCGACTGACTGGTAATTTACTGCTTTTCCCAACCGCACGGCTGCACGGTACAACTGATTTCGCTGTTCGTCGCTAATAGCAGGGGCGGGGGTTTCTTCAATTACTTTTTGATTGCGCCGCTGCACCGAACAATCTCGCTCGCCCAAGGCTATGACATTGCCTTTACCATCTCCAAAGATTTGGACTTCAATGTGTCTTGCTGTTTGAATGTATTTCTCTAGAAAAACGCCGCTTTGTTTGAAGTTGCTTTGACTCAAACGCTGTACTTTTTCAAATGCTTCTGCTAAATCTCGATCGCCAAAACAAGCCTGCAAACCGATACCGCCCCCGCCTGCGGTACTTTTGAGCATCACCGGATAGCCGATCGCCCCAGCAGCCCTTTGGGCATCATCCAAGCTTGCTAAAAGTTCGCTTCCGGGAGTTAGCGGCACTTGATTTGCAGCGGCTATTTCTCGCGCGGTGTGCTTCAATCCAAAGCAGCGCAACTGAGCCGGAGTCGGGCCGATAAATGCAATATTTTCGCTGATACAAGCTTCTGCAAATTCTGCATTTTCGCTCAAAAAGCCGTAACCCGGATGAATTGCTTGGGCTTTTGTTTGGCGCGCCACTTCGAGAATGCGATCGAACCGCAAATAACTCTCGGCGGCGGCTGCTGCGCCGATACAAACGGCTTCGCTGGCGGCGAAAACGTGCTGGGCGCGGGCGTCTGCTTCTGAATATACTGCTACCGAAGCAATTCCGAGGCGATCAAGCGTGCGGATAATTCGGCAGGCAATTTCGCCGCGATTGGCAATCAGAACTTTGTTAAACATTATGGGGGGAATTGGGAATTGGGAATTGGGAATTGGGAATTGGGAATTGGGAATTGGGACTTTATTACTCATTTAGAAGGACTTTAGTCCTCATTAAGAAGGACTGAAGTCCTCACTACAAACCTGGTATTTTCCGGTTACACGGAATCCCAAACAATCAACTGAATCGGCGTAGGATTGTAAGCATTGCAAGGATTGTTCATTTGCGGGCAATTAGAAATCGCAACCAGCGCGTTTATTTCGGCTTGCAAATCAACTGTACTTCCCGAATCTGAGATGCCGTCAACAATTTCCAGCGTGCCATCTTCACTAATTGGAACATTCATAAAAAAGTTGATATTGCTGACTAAATCTCGCTTGCCCAAACCGTAGGGAAGAATTGCGGCGAGGAAATTTTCAACGCAGGCGTGCTGGTATTTTTTGTCGAGTCCAAATCGCACCGAATTGCTCTCGCAGCTACACGCGCCGCCCGAGGTATCGTGTCGCCCGCAGGAATCAGCAATTATGGTCATCATGGTTCGCCCTTCGTTGGAAAGGAGTTGGCTGTTTGTCGTGACAAAAATGTTGCCTTGATTGACGATCGTATCGGGGGCGCTGTAACGTTCGGAAGGGTCATCGGCATTGTAAACTAAAAAGTCTACTGCTTGATTTCCGCCTAAATCTACAATCCTCAGAATCTGTCCTTTTTTGATGATGCCAGACCAAGGATGTCTGGCGGGTAAAACTTCGTTGTAAATTGCTGTTTTTGGATCTAGGATTTGTTTGCTGGTGGCAATCATGATTAACTTTTTGTGATGGAAGTGCAGGATTTTTTGCCGCAGATTAACGCGCAATACGCAATTTTTAACACTGTTTATTGCCCGGAGATCCCCCTAAATCCCCCTTAAGAAGGGGGACTTTGAGAAGATTCTTGTCCCCCCCTTTTTAAGGGGGGCTAGGGGGGATCTGTCTTAACCCAAGCGTATTGGATTGATGCGGACAAGACTGAGTTGTGGAATCGGGTTTATTGCAAGAACAAAGCATCGGTATTGGTGAAGCCGCGCACAACTTGCGGGGTGGCGGTGCGGCACAAGTCGTCTGATTGGGGTGCGGGGGATTTCCAAATCTCAATTTTGATAAGTTTGGGATCGTAAATGGAACCCGGATGCAGGATGTGGGGGCAGTTTGAGATAATTGTTAATACGTTCATTTCGGCTCGTAAATCGATAAAACTACCTGGTTTTTCGCTGCCTTCGCGAAACTCCATCGTGCCGTCTGGTTTGACGGCTATTCGAGTAAATAAGTTGAGGTTTGGCATGATGTCTTTTTTTCCTAAACCCCACCGAGTTAGAGCTTTGAGGAAGTTATCGCGGGAGTTTTTCCAGTCTCCTTCGCCGTATTTTTTACTGTTGCTAATGGCGTTGCTGCATCCTGCTAGCAAGTCGTGACAACCGGAGGTATCTTGGACGATCGAAAATAGGATGCGTCCCATGTCTGTGTAAAGGACTTTGCCTTGTGTTAGAAAGGCGTTGAATTGAATTTTGGCGGTGTCTGCTGCGTTGAAGCGTTCGATCGCATTGTCGGCATTGTAGCAGAGCATGGAAACGCCGCGAGAGCCTTCTAAATCGGTGATTCGCAGGGTGTTTCCCCGCTTGATGACTCCCGACCAGTACGCGCCGCCCGGTACGGTTTCTTCGATTAATACTAGGCTTGAATCGATTTGTGAGTTTTTGTCGATCGATAGTTGCACCATGAATTCCTCCTGATATATTGAGATAGTTTAGCGAAACAAAACAATATTATCTTGTCGCTGCCAAACCCGCCCTCTCCCAAAGTAATATTTATTTCACTTAGTTAGGTTTGCAGTTGCACTCTTGGCGCGGGCGCAAGAAGTGCAGCTACAAACCTATGTCTATTTAAGCGGCCATTGCAACTGCTTCCTGTCCGTGTTTCCGCATCAAATCCATGAGTTCGTCGCGGTAATCGTGGAATTTGGTGTGGCGTTTAATGCTGAGATTGCGATCGGGCAAATTAATCGACATTTCCTTTCTCACTGTACCGGGACGAGCACCCAAAGCATAAATCCGATTGGAAAGAAACACCGCTTCTTCGACATCGTGGGTAATCATAAAGATGGTAATCTGAGTGCGCCGCCACAAATCGAGCATGAATTCGTGCATCGATTCTTTAGTGTGGATATCCAATGCGCCGAAAGGTTCATCCATTAATAACACTTTAGGTTCAGAAGCGAGGGCGCGGGCGATCGCCACCCGCTGTTTCATCCCGCCCGACAATTCCTGTGGCAGCGACTTCGCAAACTTCGTCAATCCTACCACACTCAAGTAATAACTCGCTTGTTCGCGCCGCTGCTGCTTGGGTAAACCTTGAAGTTTCAGGCCAAATTCGGCATTTTCCTGCACGTTCATCCAAGGAAAAAGAGTGTAATGCTGAAATACCATACCTCGATCCGGCCCTGGCGAAACAACTTCTTTGCCGTCAATTTTCACTGCCCCGGTTGTCGGCTTGTCCAATCCCGCAATCTGCCTCAACAGAGTAGATTTGCCAGAACCGGATGCGCCTACCGCGCAGATAAATTCGCCTTGCTTGATGCTCATATTAATGTCCTTGAGGACAACTAATTTACCGTTTTTCGTGTCAAAGTTTTTGTGCAGATTGTTGATTTCCAGAAACATGAGTAAATCCTCCGTATTGTAAGTAAAAAAATGACACCCTTCTGCCTCCTAACACCAAATCCAAGTTATCAACTCTTCAGTCCGCGAAGGCGGACTTCGTTTGTGTAGAAGCGGTTTCAACCGCCGATTTATTGTTTCTGACTTGACCATTTACAAGAAACTCGCAACAGATATTGAAAAAGCAAGTCAAAAGTCAGCCCGATCGCCCCAATGACAATCAGCCCCACAAAAATTTCATCGGTTCGGAGAAATCGACCTGCGACACTAATCCGGCGGCCTAAGCCTTCGGTTGCCGCAATCAATTCCGAGACGATTACCAATTGCCAAGCCGCAGCTAGGTTGATGCGGCTAGCATCAAGAATTCCCGGCAAAACGTGGGGAAAAATAACTTGAGTGAGGATTTCCCAGCGATTCCCGCCCAACATATAAGTAGCTTCGATCAAGTCTTTTGGAACAAACTTGACCGTATCCATCACCATCAGCGAATTGAAGAAAAAGACACCGATAAATATCAGGGTAATTTTCGGTTCTTCGCCGATTCCCAAGTAGAGAATTAATAGGGGAATGAATGCTGGTGCGGGCATATATCGCATCAAGCCGAACATCGGTTCCAGCAAGGCGCGAATACTGGGAAAACTGCCCATCAGCACGCCAATTGGTATGGAAAAAAGCAAGGCGAACAGAAAGCCGACTCCCACCCGCCACAAACTCGCTACTGTGTCTTTCAAAAGTTCGCGAGTGTTCCACAGCCTACCAAATGCTTCTAAAACTTTGCCGGGGGAAGGCAAAAATTTGGGGTCTACGTTGGCGAAGGTTGTTACTAGCCACCACAGCAGCAGCGGCAGTGCGATCGATGTTACTGTTAACCCAATATTGAGGGGTTTTGGTATCTCTTCCGCAATCCGCCAGAAAACGGTGGGATTTAGGCTTTTTTGCTTGAGGTGGGATTGGATCGATCGCGGTTCGGGATTTGGTGGCATGATTTAATTGCAGAACGGTTAATCGAGTAATTTGAGTTTGGGGAAATTAAAAAAAAGGAATATTTGTGAAAGTTTAATTCAATACTGTTCAGTTAACAGTGTTTGTGTCCCGGAGATCCCCCTAAATCCCCCTTAAGAAGGGGGACTTTGAGAAGAATCCTCTCCCTCCCTTTTTAAGGGGGGCTAGGGGGGATCGGGTTTAACCAAAGCGTGGAGTTTATTGTGTCTGTAATTTCCGAAACTTCTGCCTTTTAGCTTTTACCTTCCGAATAAGATTTTATAAAACGATCGTCAAATAACTTGCTAATATCTGGTTGGGTTTTTGCTAAACCTACATCTACCAAAAATTTAGTCATTTCCGCCGCCGCAAACTGCAATGATGTCATGTCATTTCCCGGTTGAAAGGCTTTCAAGTTTTCCTCGACGGTAAATATTTGAGTGCCGTTTTCATATTCTTTGTATTCCTCAACGCTAACTCCGGCGCGGTTGGCGAGAATCTCGTAAGATTTCTCTTTATTTGCTTTCATATATTCTAAGGTTGCAAACCATGAATTGACCAGGGCTTGCACTCGATCGGGGTGTTCGTCGATAAACTTTCGCGTGAATACCAAATGGTCGGAAATCGCCCCCGGAAAGTCTTTTGAACTAAACAGTTCCTTGCTGTTTGATCGCTTTAATGCCTGCGTAGTGAACGGTGCAAATACTGCCACCGCATCGACTTGCCCTCCGACAAAAGCCGCCGCAGCTTTGCCGGTTTCCAGCGGTACAAATTGAATATCTTGCACTGATAAACCTGCTTTTCTCAGCCCTAACAGCAATAAAAAGTGATCGACTGTACCTTCTTCGGCTGCAACTTTTTTACCTTTTAAATCTGCAACGGAATTAATGCCTTCGGCGACAATCACTTTGTCATTTCCCGTCGAGTTGTCGTTGACTAAAACAATTACTTGATCGGCGCCACCTGATATAGAGTTTACTGTATCGCCGAGGGTTTGGCTGTTAGCATCTATCTGTCCTGCTGTGAGGGTGCTGATCGATTCTAAGTAGCCGTCAAACCATTTTAAGTCTACAGCAACATTGTTGGCTTCAAATATCTTTTGTTCTTTGGCAATTTGCCACGGAAACCAGCCTGGCCACGCGCTGAATCCGAGGCGAACTGCGTCAGCACTTACTGAAGAAGCTGCTTCTGTTTCTGTCGTGGTTTTGATATAAATTGCTGGGTTGACGCAGCCAACAGCGAAAAACAAGGTAATGAAAAATATGGCGCAGTAGGATAAGGGCGATCGCGTTATTTTTGGGGAGCAATATCGGATATTCATAGCATATTCTGGTTGCTGGTTAGAGGTGAATATGTCGATCGAACAAAGCCTACTTCCTTGGCTTCCTTAGCTCCCGCAAAACCCCGATATACAAGGATAAAGCCCGAGAGCTAACGAATCGAGCCTGCAAGATCGATCGCGTTTCTCCCGGGCTTTTATCCCGCCGTGTAACTGGCTAG
>Ga0335395_10000127_pt1 | contig 47442 bp, 43 predicted proteins | sample MAT02_FD_205744 | JGI IMG/M metagenome (GOLD analysis project Ga0335395, IMG submission 205744) | Freshwater microbial communities from Lake Fryxell liftoff mats and glacier meltwater in Antarctica - MAT-02 (spades assembly) (version 2) ... | reverse complement strand
TAAAGCCGGGTTTATTTGACCGATACACTATCCCTCTCGGTCTGGCATTCGCGCAGGCTCTGCCATCGTCCGCTTCTTCCGCCCCTTTGCCCGGCGCAATGCGCCTGCTATCACAGTGTGGCGACTGGCTGGGGGGGCGGGCGCGTGACACACACCGCGCGACACACATTGGGAGTTACCATCATGAAGACCGCATTTCTTGCCGGGTTCGCGCTGCTTGCCTGCGCGCCGGCCATTGCTAAACCCGCTGCCACTGGAGCCACGATGCAAGATACGCCCCTTATCGACCGCATGAAGCTGTTCGGGAACCCGACGCGCGCGCAGGGGCGGCTTTCGCCTGACGGCAAGTGGCTGAGCTGGATTGCGCCTTCCAACGGGGTGCTGAACGTGTGGGTGGCGCCAGCCGACGCGCCCGACAAAGCGCGGGTGCTGACGAAGGAAGCGAAGCGGCCCATCCGCCAGCATTTCTGGGCGCCAGACAGCAGCATGATCATGTTCATAAACGATGTGGGCGGGAGCGAGGATTTCGCGCTGTTCGGCGTGAAGGTGGCGGGCGGGGACCCGGTGAACTTCACACCGTTCGAGAAGACGACGGCGCAGATCGTGGGCACATCGCATACGCACCAGGACCGGGTGCTGGTGGGGCTGAACAACCGGGACCAGCGCTGGCATGATGTGCATTCGCTGGAGCTGGCGACCGGCAAGCTGACCCTGGTGAAGCAGAATGACGGCTATTCCGGGTTCATCGCGGACGAGCACTTGAAGCTGCGGGTGGCGGTGAAGCCCAATGCGGCCGGCGGGCAGGATTATTTCCGGATGGTGGACGGCAAGATCGCCGGCGAGCCGTTCGTGACGTACGGGCTGGACGATAGCCAGACGACGCAGCCGTTCGGCTTTTCGGTGGATGGGAAGACGCTTTACTGGATCGATGCGCGTGGACGCGACACGGCGGCGGCGTTTGCGATGGATTTCGAAACCGGCACGATGACGAAGCTGGCCGAGGACCCGCGCGCCGACGTGGACGGGGTGCTGGCGCATCCGGTGACGGGGAAGGTGGAAGCCGTTTCGGTGAACTACCTGAAGCCGGAATGGAAGATCCTGGATGTGGCAGTGAAGGATGACATCGCCACGCTGGATGCAAAGCTGGGGCGCTGGATGCTGTCTTCGCGGACGGATGCCGACGACAAGTGGGTGGTGGCGACCGACAACAGCAACGCGGCATCTGCGACATGGCTGTATGACCGCAAGACGAAGGGGCTGACGAAGCTGTTCGACAGCCGGCCCGAGCTGGCGGGTGCGCCGCTGGCGACGATGAAGCCGGTGGAGATACAGTCCCGCGATGGGAAGACCATGGTCAGCTATCTGACGTTGCCGCCTTCGGCCGGGGACAAGCCTGCCAAGCCGCTGCCGATGGTGCTGCTGGTGCATGGCGGGCCATGGGCGCGGGATGGCTATGGCTTTGACCGGGAAGCACAATTCCTGGCGAACCGGGGCTATGGTGTGCTGCAGGTGAACTTCCGGGGCTCGACCGGGTTTGGCAAGGGCTTCACCAACGCCGGGAACGGCGCGTGGGGCCGGGAAATGCACGACGACCTGCTGGACGCGGTGAACTGGGCCGTGGCGCAGGGGTTTGCGGACCCGAAGAAGGTGGCGATCATGGGGGGCTCCTATGGCGGCTATGCGACGCTGGCGGGGCTGACCTTCACGCCGGAGACCTTTGCGTGCGGCGTGGATATCGTGGGGCCATCCAACCTGGCGACCTTGCTTTCGACGGTGCCGCCCTATTGGGAAAGCTTCCGCAAGCAGCTGATCCAGCGGATGGGAGACCCGGACACCGAGGAAGGGCGCAAGTGGCTGAAGGAGCGCTCTCCGCTGACCTACGCCGACCGGATCGTGCGGCCCCTGCTGATTGGGCAGGGCGCGAATGACCCGCGGGTGAAGCAGGCGGAAAGCGACCAGATCGTGGCCGCGATGCAGGCGAAGAACATTCCTGTTACTTATGTGCTATTTCCGGATGAAGGGCATGGCTTTGCCCGGCCTGAAAACAACATTGCCTTCATGGCGGTGACGGAGAATTTCCTGAGCCAGTGCATCGGCGGGCGGGCCGAGCCCATCGGCGGGACTGTGGCGGCATCCTCTGCAAAGGTGCCGCATGGGGCAGAGTATGCGCCGGGGCTGAAGGCGGCGCTGGGGACGGCGCCGGGGACTGCGAAGTGATACCAAGCCCCGGTGATGAGAAGCCGCCGCGTCGGCGGAACGCCGCAAGCGCGACCGCGCGCCGGCCGTCAGGCCGAACTCGATAAGTTTTCCTTATCGAGCGCCGGGATAAGAGGAGCCACTGGCGATGTGGTTCCTGCTGGCGCGTGCGCTGCTGTCCGGAGCGATCATTGCGATCGCTTCGGACGCGGCGCGCCGCTGGCCTTCGGTGGGTGGGCTTATCGTTTCGCTGCCGCTGATTTCCATCCTGACCTTCGTGTAGTTGTGGCTGGAAACGCGGGATGTGGGGGCGGATTGCGGAGCTTTCACAGAGCACCTTCTGGTTCCTGCTGCCATCCCTGCCGATGTTCCTGATCCTGCCTGCCCTTCTGCGGGGCGTGGTTGGGTTCTGGGCGGCGCTGGGCCTTGCCGTCGGGATTACGGCGCTGCTGTATCTCGGGTTTTTCTGGCTGGCGCCGAAGGTTGGGATTTCGCTTTAGAGCGATACTCGTTCTGATGCAGTCGGAACGCGTATCGCTCTAGGCCGGCTCTCAGCCGTTGTGCACCGTGTCGATGACCACCATCAGGCGGCGTTCGCCTGTGGTTGAGATGGGCGGAGATCGGTGGAGGCAGGGGGCGTGGCAGCAGCCGTCTGCTCCAGGGTAAGCAAGGCCCTTGAACAGGCCGATCCAGCCTGTGGGTACGCGCTCCAGCGGGCCTTGGGGCGCGCCGGGGGGGCTGTAGTCGGTGCCGGGGCCGGCGAGCGTCTGGATCAGGCGGATGTCTGTGTAGTCTGCATGGACACGGGTGCAGGCGTCGCCTGTGACGCCTTCAACGCGCACGGCGATAGAGGGGGTGCCCATCATATCGGAAAAGCGGATCGCGAGCGCGTGCAGCATATCCTGCAGGGCAGGCGGGGCCTCTGCAAACTGGGTTGCGACGGACTGCGCTGGTCCTTCAGATCGCCATGAGAAGGGGGCCATTGCAAGGAGGTTTGCAACCCAGGATTCGGTGGGCGGCAGGGCGGGATCCAGCAAGAGCGGCGTTGCCCTTCCGTGGATTGCCGACCAACTGTCGGGCGCAATGACGGGGTTGGCGCGGCCTGGCATCAGGCTGCCTCCGCTTCTTGGCCCCAGACGGGGAAGGGGTCTGGAAGGTGGGCCCACTGGCCTGGTGCAAAGGTCTTTTCTTTCACGAGGCACTGGTCGAGCCGCTTTTCGATCCAGGCGCGATCCATTCCGATGCCGATGAACACCAGTTCCTGGCGGCGGTCCCCCCACATCGGGTCCCATTTGGCGCGGACCATGCTTTCGAAAGTATCGCCATCTGGCCAGCGGTTTTTCGGGACGGCTGCCCACCAGCGGCCAAGAGCCTGGCTTGTGACCTGGGAGCCGGCCTGACTCATCTCTCCGAGCCAGTCGGGCCGGGTCGCCAGCCAGAAATGGCCCTTGGCCCGCACTACGCCCGGCCAAGTTAGGTTGAGGAACTTGCGGAACTTTACGGGATCGAAGGGGCGGCGCGCGCGGTAGACGAAACTTTCGATCCCATATTCGACGCTTTCGGGCACATGGTCTGCAAAGCCGTAGAGTTCCTTTGCCCAGAGCGGGTTCATCTCTGCCTTGCCCTCAGTGAACAGGCCGGTGTCGAGGATGGATGCCAGCGGAACCCGGCCATGGTCTGCCTCTACCACCCTTGCATCGGGGTTGAGCGAGCGGATGAGCTTGCGGACGATCTCCAGCTCGGTGGCGCTGGAGACCTTGTTGAGGACGATGACGTCGGCAAACTCGATCTGTTCGACGAGAAGCGCGACCAGCGAGCGGGTGTCTCCCTCGCCGGCGGTTTCGCCGCGGTCAGCGAGGAAATCGCTGCTGCTGTAGTCTTTCAGGAGATTGGCGGCGTCCACGACTGTCACCATCGTGTCGAGCCGGGCAACGTCCGAGAGGCTGTCTCCGGCTTCGTCGGTGAAGCTGAAGGTGGCGGCGACAGGCATGGGCTCGGAAATGCCGGTGGACTCGATGACCAGGCAATCGAAGCGGCCGGCTTCTGCCAATGTGCGCACCTCCTTCAGCAAATCATCCCTGAGGGTGCAGCAGATGCAGCCGTTGGTCATCTCCACCAGTGTCTCGTCGGCCCGGGCCAGTACGGCTTCGCCGCCGCGAACCAGATCGGCGTCTATGTTCACCTCCGACATGTCGTTCACGATGACGGCCACGCGGCGGCCTTCGCGATTGGCGAGGATGTGGTTCAGAAGCGTGGTCTTGCCGGCACCCAGGAAGCCGGACAGCACGGTGACGGGAAGCAGATCGGCAGGCATGAAGTCTCCTGGAAAAAATGAGATGTTATTACATTTCTTCTAGCCTGTGATGCACCGCAGGTGCAAGGGCTAGTGATGCACCGCAGGTGCGGGGGCTAGTGATGCACCGCAGGTGCGGGGGCTAGTGATGCACCGCAGGTGCGGGGGCTAGTGATGCACCGCAGGTGCGGGGGGCTGTGATAGCCAGTGCTCGCTCTAGTTGCCGAAGCCCTCGGCCAGGAAGCGTTCGGCAAGGGCTGCGTGGACGGCTGCGCCTCTGGCCATGACGGATTCGTCGAGCACCATGCGGTTGGAGTGGAGGGCGCAGCAGGAGCGCCAGTCGTCGCCTTCGTGGCTGGCACCGAGGAAGAACATGGCGCCGGGCACTTTTTCGAGGATGTAGGAAAAGTCCTCGGCGCCCATGACCGGGCTGTTGAGGGTGCGCCAGGCGTTTTCGCCCAGCAGCGACTTCACCGTGCGCTCGCCGAAGGCGACGGCATCTGCGTTGCACACGGTGACAGGGAAGCCTTCGGTGAATTCGATGATGGCGGTGGCCCCGTGGGCAGCGGCGATGTTTTCGGCGAGGCGGCGGAGGTTGGCCTGGATTTCGGTGCGGATTGGCGGCGAGAGGGTGCGGATGGTGCCGTAGAGCATTGCGGTTTCGGGGATGACGTTATCTGTGCTGCCAGCGATGATCTGGCCGATGGTGACGACGGCCGGGTCTGCAATGGAGATGGTGCGGGTGACGAGGCTCTGGATGCCGAGCACGATGGCGCAGGCGATGGGGATGGGATCGCAGGCATCGTGCGGCATGGAGGCGTGGCCGCCACGGCCGTTCACGATGATGCGGATCTTGTCTGCCGAGGCCATGAGGGTGCCGGCCTTCCCGGAAATGATGCCATGCGGGGCGTTTGGCATGACGTGGAGGGCGAAAGCAGCATCGGGCAGGGGGTCTAACAGGCCGTCTTCGAGCATGAAGCGGGCGCCGTGATGACCTTCTTCGCCGGGTTGGAACATGAACTGGACAGTGCCGGCGAGCTTGTCGCGGCGGGCTGCGAGGATTCGGGCTGCACCGACGAGCATGGCGACATGGCTATCGTGGCCGCAGGCGTGCATTGCGCCTGGCGTTTTCGATGCGAAGGGGAGGCCCGTGTCTTCGTGCATGGGGAGTGCATCTGAATCGCCGCGCAGGAGGACGGTGCGGCCGTTTTCGCCGCCTTTGAGCGTGGCGACGAGGCCGGTGGTGGATTTGCCTTCGCGCCATTCGAGCGGGAGGCCGGCAAGCGCTGCGCGGATTTTCGCGGCGGTTTTGGGGTTGTGGAGGCCGAGTTCGGGTTCTTCGTGGATGGACCGGCGTAGCGTGACGAGATCTGGCAGGAGTGTTTCGGCGTCTGCGAGCGTGGCTGTCATGGTGGATCCCTTGAAAGCGGAATTTGCGGCAGGTTAGGCGTTCAGGGCTGGGCTGGAAAGGGCGGGTGGATGGACTTTGGCGCCGCAATGTCTATCGCTGGCCACATACACCAGCATTGCGGGGAGCGGGCGGCAGGATGGAGCAGCTGATCGAGCGGGTCGTCAATATCAGCGACTTCATCTGGGCGGGCCAATGGAGCGGGCAGGAGGTCCTGCCGTTTCCGCCGATGGTTCTGATCCTGCTGGGGGTCGGCCTCTACATGATGGTGGGGCTTCGCTTCTACCCGATCCTGAAGCTGGGGGCTTCGTTTCGCAGCCTGTTTTCCAAGGAGCGAAAGGGCGGGCATGGCGCGGGCGAGATTTCGCCCTTTGCGGCCCTTTCGACGGCGCTTTCGGGGCAGGTCGGCACCGGGAACCTGGTCGGGGTGGCGACCGCGATCACGCTGGGTGGGCCGGGCGCGATCTTCTGGATGTGGATTACCGCGCTGATCGGCATGGCACTGGCCTTTGCGGAGGGATCCCTCGCGATCCGCTACCGCGAGCGGACTCCGGAGGGCGCATATCGGGGTGGACCGATGAGCTACATCATGCAGGGGCTGGGGCCGAAGTGGACCTGGCTGGCCGTGCTGTTCTGCATCGGCACGCTGTTTTCGGCGCTGGTGACGGGGAACGGGATCCAGGCGAACAGCGTTGCGGATTCGATCACGGAACTGACGGGGCTTGAGGAGTGGATCGGCGGGCTGATCGTGGCGATTGCCGTGTTCGTGGTCATTATCGGTGGCATCAAGTCGATCGGCGCGGTGGCTGAGCGCGTGGTCCCGGTGATGGCAGGCGCCTATATCCTGATGGCGCTGCTGGCGATCGTGCTGGACATGGGTTCGATACCCGAGGCGTTAGGGCGGATCTTTCATGGGGCCTTCAATCCGCAGGCGGCGTCTGGCGGGTTCCTGGGGGCAGCGATCATCATCGCGATCCGGGCCGGGGTTGCACGCGGGCTGTTTTCCAATGAGGCGGGGCAGGGCTCCACCCCGATGGCGCATGCGGTAGCGCAGACGGACGACCCGGAAAAGCAGGGGCGGTTCGCCATGCTGGGAACGTTTATCGACACCATCGTGATCTGCACGATGACCGCGCTGGTGATCTTGACGGTGGAGGGGAATTTCACCCACACGCAGCCGGACGGGACGGTGCAACCGGTGCTGCATGTTTGGCAATCGGACCTGACGGGATTTGGAATGACCTCGGGCGCCTTTGCGACGGCGTTTCCCTTCCCCATCGCGGGAATTCCAACAGGGACGTTGGTGGCATCCGTTGCGCTGATTCTGTTCGTGTTCACGACCTTGCTGACCTGGAGCTATTATGGCGAGCGGGCGATCACCTTCCTATACAACCGGTTTTCGGGGGCGAACGCGCGGACGGAATATCGGCTGCACCTGGCGTGGCGGGTGCTGTGGTGCATTGCGATCTTCATTGCCGCCTTCCAGGACCTGACGCTGGTGTGGCGTTTGGGGGATATAGCCAACGCAGCAATGGCGCTGCCGAACCTTGTGGCGCTGGCGGCACTTTCTGGCGTGGTGTTCGCGCTGGCCCGTGGGGAACGGACGGCGGGGCGGGACCATGTTGTGAGGCGATGAGCCGGTGGTGAGCCTTGGCAATGCCTGATCTGTTGGCAGGGGCAGGAGCGGTAATGGCCGCGCACCGGGATGTGCTGGGGCTTGCGCTGCTGCTGCTGTTGTTCGTGGCCTTTGCGGCCGAACGGGTTCCCCCTGTGGTGGTGTCCGTAGGAGGCGTGACACTGTTCATGCTGTTGGGGCTGCTGGATATCGGCATGGCGCTATCGGCCTTTGCCAACCCGGCCCCGATCACGATCGCTGCAATGTTCATTCTATCTGCCGCGCTGATCCGGACCGGGGCCGTGGAAGCGCTGACGACCGGCATCCTGAAGCGTGCCCGGGCGCATCCGATAAGGGCTCTGGCTGAGGTGTTCGGCGGGACGGCGGCGACCAGCGCCTTTCTGAACAACACGCCGATCGTGATCCTGATGATCCCGATCATCCGGCGGCTGGGGCAGCTATTGGACGTTCCGGCGACGCGGCTGTTGATCCCGCTGTCGTATGTGGCGATCCTGGGTGGAACCCTGACGCTGATCGGCACGTCGACGAACCTGCTGGTGGACGGTGTTGCGCGGGAGTTCGGGCAGAGGCCCTTCGGGATTTTCGAGATGACGCAAGTCGGCCTGGTGGCCCTGGTTACGGGGAGCGTTGCGCTGCTGCTGCTGGGGCCCTGGCTGTTGCCGGCCAGGGCGGAATCGCCGCTGGATACCGAGACCCGGCAAATCATGCTGTCGGAGCTGGAACTTCAGGACCGCTCGGACTGGATTGGCAAGACCATAGGTGATCTTTCGGCGTTGCGCCGTGGCGAGGTGACGCTGGTGGGGCTGAAGCGATCCGGGCGGATCATCCGCGAGGCGCTCGACGAAGTCGTGCTGGTGGCAGGCGATCGGCTGATCATCCGCTGTTCTCCGCAAGAGCTGGTTGCCCTGCTGGCGCACCCGCATGCGCTGGTGGGATTGAAAGGGGTGGGGGATAGCGGCGCGAGCCTGATCGCATCGGGGGCTGCGGGGAAGAATCTTGTCGAGGTGACCATCGGGCCGACCCATCCGTCCATCGGGCGCCCGCTGGCCGAAATTCCCTTCCTGAGCCGGCTCAACGTGCGGCTTTTGGGGGTGGAGCGCGACAATCATGTTCCCGGGCCCGACCTGCAATCCGTCCGGATCAGGCCTGGCGACCAGCTGCTGATCCTGTCCGGGATCGAGGCGCAGCGCGAGCTGAGGAGCAATCCGAACCTGATGGGGCTGACGGCATCACGGCCGCAGCCCTTCCGACGGACGAAGGCCCCGATCGCGATCGGGGCCTTCGCCGGCGCGGTCCTCGCAGCAGCGACCGGCGTGACGGATATCACCACCGCGTCGCTGGCGGCTGTCGGGATTGTTCTGGTGACGAACTGCATTGGCCCGGAGGAAGCATGGGAATCGCTGGACGGGAATGTGCTGGTTCTGATCTTCGCGATGATCGCCATCGGTTCTGCATTGGGGGCTGCGGGCAGTATCGACCTGCTGGTGGGCATGGCGCTTCCGTTTCTGGAGACGGCCTCGCCGCTGCTGCTGTTGATGGGAGTTTATTTTATGACGTCCGTCCTCACGGAAACGGTGACGAACAGCGCCGTGGCCGTGGTGATGACGCCGATCGTGATCGGGCTGGGGGATGCGCTGGGAATCGACCCGCGGCCGTTGATCGTGGCGGTGATGTTCGGTGCATCGGCGAGTTTCGCGACGCCCGTTGGGTATCAGACGAACACGCTTGTCTATGCCGCCGGGGACTACAGGTTCCGCGATTTCCTGCGGATCGGCGTGCCCATGAACATCATTGTCGGCATTGCGACCTGCTTTGCCATCGCGGCGTTTCTGTAGGCCTGCTCTGGTGGGCTTAGTGGGGCTTGCAATTGGAAAGGCGAAATTGATCGATCCTTTCGATGACAGCGGCGCAAAAATCCCGTTGGCCAACGCGCGAACGATCCCATATCGCTGCTGATCGAAGAGACAACCAACCCCGACAGGAGACGTGATTCCCATGATCAATACCAAAGTGAAGCCGTTCAGTGCGCAGGCATACAGGGACGGAAAGTTCCTTGCTGTTTCCGAAGCCGACATTGCCGGGAAGTGGGCGGTCTTCTTCTTCTATCCGGCGGACTGGACATTCGTGTGCCCGACCGAGCTGGAGGATCTTGCCGACCTGCATGGGGAATTCCAGCGCCTTGGCGTCGAGATTTTCAGCGTTTCGACCGACACGCATTTCAGCCATAAGTCCTGGGCGGACCATTCGCCTGCCATCGGCAAGATCAGGTACACGATGATCGGCGATCCTTCGGGCGCGGTTACCAACAACTTCGGCGTGATGCGCGAAGGCCAGGGCCTGGCCGACCGCGGCACCTTCCTGGTGGACCCGGACGGTGTGATCCAGTTCATGGAGATAACGGCCGAAGGGATCGGCCGGAACGCTGCCGAACTGATGCGCAAGGTGAAGGCGGCGCAGTATGTCCGCTCGCACCCCGGCGAAGTGTGCCCGGCCAAGTGGGAAGAGGGCGACAAGACGCTCGCGCCGTCCCTGGACCTTGTGGGCAAGATCTGAGCGGAAAGCCCCGCGCCGACGCTCTGTATGCGTCTGCATGCTCTTGCATGCCCCTGCGGGCCGGACAGTCCGGCCCGCAGGGGGTGCCTGACCCATTGAACGGAACGATGCCATGCTCGACGCCACTCTGAAGCAGCAGCTACAGGCTTATCTCGTCAACATCACACAGCCGGTGGAGCTGGTGATGTCTCTGGATGGATCGCCGAAGTCGCGGGAGCTCGAGGCGCTTTTGAACGATGTTGCGTCGTTGTCGGATAAGGTGGTTGTCGTCCCGAATGGCGCTGACAAGCGCAAGCCGAGCTTCATGATCCGGCGCGCTGGAACCGATATCGGCGTGCATTTCGCCGGCTTGCCGATGGGGCATGAATTCACCTCGCTCGTACTGGCGCTGTTGCAGGTTGGCGGGCATCCTTCCAAAGCGACGAAGGATATGATCGAGCAGGTCCAGTCTCTGGATGGCGATTATAATTTCGAGACCTATTTCTCGCTCTCGTGCCAGAACTGCCCGGATGTGGTGCAGGCGCTGAACCTGATGAGCGTGCTGAACCCGCGCATCCGCCACACTGCGATCGATGGCGCCCTGTTTCAGGACGAGGTGGAGAGCCGCAAGATCATGGCAGTGCCGACCGTGTTCCTGAACGGCGAGACCTTCGCTTCGGGCCGGATGGACATGGAGCAGATCGTCGCCAAGCTGGACACCGGCGCATCCGCCCGGGCGGCTGCCGGCATCAAGGCGAAGGACCCGTTCGATGTGCTGATCATCGGCGGCGGGCCTGCGGGTGCTGCGGCTGCCATCTATGCGGCGCGCAAAGGCATCCGCACCGGTATCGCGACCGAGCGGTTCGGCGGGCAGCTGCTGGACACCATGGGGATCGACAATTTCATCTCGGTGCAGCACACCGAAGGGCCGAAGCTTGTAGCGCAGCTGGAACAGCATGTGCGCGACTATGACGTGGACATCATGAACCTCCAGCGGGCCGACAGGCTGGTGCCGGCAGCGACGCCGAACGGCTTGCACGAAGTGCGGCTGGAAAACGGCGCATCGCTGTTTTCAAAGACGGTGATCATCGCGACGGGCGCGCGCTGGCGGCAGATGAACGCGCCGGGCGAAGACAGCTATCGCAACAAGGGCGTGGCCTATTGCCCGCATTGTGACGGGCCGCTTTACAAGGGCAAGCGGACCGCCGTGATCGGCGGCGGCAACAGTGGCGTGGAAGCGGCGATCGACCTTGCCGGCATCGTCGCCCATGTGACCCTGATCGAGTATGACAGCCTGCTTCGGGCCGACGAAGTGTTGCAGAGGAAACTGCGCAGCCTGCCGAACGTGACGATCATCACGTCGGCCTTGACGACCGAAGTGCTGGGCGACGGCGACAAGGTGACGGGGCTGACCTACATGGACCGGACCGACAACAGCGTTCACGCGGTGACGCTGGAGGGCATTTTCGTGCAGATCGGGCTGGTTCCGAACACGGAATGGCTGAAGGGTGACATCGCGCTGAGCAACCGCGGCGAGATCGAGATCGACGGGCATTGCGGCACGTCCATCCCCGGCGTGTTCGCGGCCGGCGACGTGACAACGGTGCCCTTCAAGCAGATCATCATCTCGATGGGCGAGGGATCGAAGGCTTCGCTGTCTGCCTTCGATTACCTGATCCGTATGGTGCCGGATGAGGCGAAGGTGCTGGCAGCCTGAGGCGCATACGCTACAGCGGTGCGTCGCTGGCGCTTTGGCCGGCGAATCTTCCCCTGTTGCCATGATATTGGCAACGGATGCGGGGCGTGGTGTGTGGATGCGGGATTTGCGGACATTGGCACGCATCCCGCCGGAAAGGGACGCTGAATGACCATGCGCTCTGCGGACGGGGAGGCGATGCTGGCAGGCATCAGGGTTATCGACCTGACGGGCCTGGTGTTGGGGCCTTACTGCACGCAGATCCTGGCGGACCTTGGGGCCGATGTAGTGAAGGTGGAGACGCCTGGCAGCGGGGACCAGATGCGCTGGACCGGCAAGGCGGCTGGGACGCCGGGGATGAGCCCCGGGTTCATGGCGATCAACCGGGGCAAGCGATCTTTCGCACTGGACCTGAAGCAGGCGGAAGACTTGGCTGCCATGAAGGCCCTGCTGGTCGACGCTGATGTGTTCATCGTGAATGTGCGGGGAAAGGCTGTCGAGCGGCTGGGGCTGGACTATGAGAGCGTGAGGGCGATCCGGCCCGAGATTATCTATGTGCATTGTGTCGGCTTCGGGCAGACGGGCCCTTATGCGGACCTTCAGGCCTATGACGATGTGATCCAGGCGGCGAGCGGGGCGGCGTCGCTTCATTCGCAGGTCGATGGCGATCCGACGGCGCGCTATATGCCTTCGCTGATTGCGGACAAGGTTTCCGGGTTGCATGCGGCCTATGGTGTTCTGGCTGCGATCATCCACAAACTGAGGACGGGCCGCGGACAGCGGGTGGAAGTGCCGATGTTCGAGAGTTTCACGAACTTCATGCTGGTGGAGCATCTGGCGGGCAAGACGTTCGATCCGGCCAATGCGCCCATCTGCTATTTCCGGCAGATCGATCCTGACCGGCAGCCATTTCCGACATCGGACGGCTATGTCAGCATTGTCGCCTATACCGACGAGGCATGGCCGCGCGTGTTCGGGCTGCTGGAAGCGCCGGAGTTCCTGGAGCAGCCGGCATTCGCAACCCGCGCGCTGCGGTTCCGGAACCTGAAGCTGCTATACCAGCAGATGGCACGGCTGACGCCGAACTTCACGTCGACGGACCTGCTGGAGCGCTGCGCAAAGGCGCAGATCCCAGCGCAGCTTGTGCGAGAGATCGGCGATATCATGGACGACCCGCACCTTCTGGCGACCGGCTTTTTCAAGCGCCGGGAGCACCCGACCGAGGGAGCCTATTTCGAGATGCGGCAGCCCGTGACGTTCAGCGATGCTCCGCCAGCTGAGCACGGCTTTCCGCCGTTGCTGGGGGAACATGGGGATGCCGCCAGCGGCCTTCTGGGCGACGAACCGGCCTGACACGCGAACCTGCGCGTGCAGAAAGTTATTCTATCGGGCCCGGGGCGGCAGGATAGGCCATAGACGGTGCGGACACGAGATTGACGTTGGCCGGGTTGCAATTCGGATGGCCGGCAGAGGCGCGGCAGGAGGGGTAGAGGATGCTTTGGCCGGACCGGATACGCCTGACGCATTTGCAGCGGCTCGAGGCCGAAGGCATTCACATCCTGCGCGAGGTGATGGCCGAAGCCGAGCGGCCGGTCATGCTGTATTCGGTGGGCAAGGATTCTGCCGTGATGCTGCACCTGGCGAGGAAGGCATTTTACCCTTCGCCGCCGCCCTTTCCATTGCTGCATGTGGATACGACCTGGAAGTTCCGGGACATGTATGCGCTGCGCGAAAAGGCGGCACGGGATGCCGGAATGGACCTTCTGGTGTGGCGGAACGCAGACGCCGAGGCGCGCGGCATCAACCCGTTCGACCATGGGCCCTTGCATACCGATATGTGGAAGACGGAAGGGCTGAAGCAGGCGTTGACCCACCATGGTTTTGACGTGGCCTTTGCCGGAGCGCGGCGGGACGAGGAGAAGAGCCGGGCAAAGGAGCGAATCTTTTCGTTCCGGACGGCGGCGCAGGGTTGGGACCCCAAGACCCAGCGGCCCGAGCTGTGGAACTTGTACAATGCGCGGAAATCCAAGGGCGAGGGCATCCGGGTGTTCCCCATCAGCAACTGGACCGAGCTGGATATCTGGCAGTATATCCACCTGAACGATATCGAGATCGTGCCGCTGTATTTTGCGGCGCTGCGCCCGACCTATGTCTGGGAGGGGCAGCTTTTCATGGCGGATGACCCGGAGCGGCTGGAGCGGGTGCTGGGACGCGCGGTGGAAACGGTGGAGCGATCGATCCGCTTTCGCACGTTGGGCTGCTTCCCGCTGACGGGCGCGGTGGAGAGCGAGGCGCGGACGCTGCCCGAGGTGATCCAGGAAATGCTGCTGACGACGACATCGGAACGGCAGGGCCGGGTTATCGACCGGGATGGGGGTGATGCCAGCATGGAAAAGAAGAAGCAGGAGGGCTATTTCTGATGGCGGACGCTGCCGATGTGCCCGTTTACGAGGCCGATGCGCTGATCGCTGCCGATATCGAGGCCTATCTGGAGGTGCACCAGCACAAGAGCCTGTTGCGGTTCATCACCTGCGGATCTGTCGATGACGGCAAGTCAACGCTGATCGGGCGGCTGTTGTATGATAGCCGGATGATCTTCGAGGACCAGCTCGCCGCGCTGGAGGCGGATAGCAAGCGGGTGGGGACGCAAGGGCAGGAGATCGACTTCGCGCTGCTGGTGGATGGGCTGGCGGCCGAGCGTGAGCAGGGCATCACCATCGATGTCGCCTATCGGTTCTTTGCGACCGAAAAGCGCAAGTTCATCGTCGCCGATACGCCGGGGCATGAGCAATATACCCGCAACATGGTGACGGGCGCATCGACGGCGGACCTGGCGGTGATCCTGATCGATGCGCGCAAGGGGGTGCTGACGCAGACGCGGCGGCACAGCTACCTGGCGCACCTGATCGGAATTCGCAATGTGGTGCTGGCGGTGAACAAGATGGACCTGGTGGGCTATGACGAGGCCGTGTTCGACCGGATCGTGGCGGACTATCGGGCGTTTGCGGACACAATCGGGATCGGGGCGTTCGTGGCAATTCCGATCTCGGGCTTCCGGGGCGACAATATCGCGACCGCTTCGGCAAGCACGCCCTGGTATGCCGGGCCAACGCTGATTGCGCATCTGGAGGATGTGCCGGTGGATGCCGAGGAGGCGCAGGACGCGCCGTTCCGGATGCCGGTGCAATGGGTAAACCGGCCCAATCTGGATTTCCGGGGCTTTTCGGGGCTGATTTCCAGCGGCTCCGTGGCGCCGGGCGATGCGGTGCGGGTGCTGCCTTCGGGGAAGACTTCGACCGTGGAGCGAATCGTTGCCTTTGGCGGCGACCCGGAGCGGGCCGTTGCTGGCCAATCCGTGACGTTGACGCTGGCAGACGAGATCGACTGTTCGCGCGGGTGCGTAATCGCGGTGGCCGACAATCCTCCACACGTATCTGACCAGTTCGAAGCGACTTTGGTGTGGATGGCGGACGATGCGCTGATTCCGGGCCGCGCCTATTGGCTGAAGCTGGGAACGCAGATGGTTTCCGCGACAGTGCAGCAGCCGAAATTCCAGGTGAATGTGAACACCTTGGAGCATCTGGCGGCCAAGACGCTGGAGCTGAACGCCATCGGGGTGGCGGAGCTGACGACCGACCGCGCAATCGTGTTTGCGCCTTATGCCGAGGACCGGACGCTTGGCGGGTTCATCCTGATCGACAAGCTGACCAACGCGACTGTTGCGGCCGGGATGCTGCACTTCAGCCTGCGCCGGGCGCAGAATGTGCACTGGCAGGCGGTGGACATCGGCCGGGAAGCGCATGCCGCGATGAAGAACCAGACGCCGATGGTGCTGTGGTTCACCGGGCTTTCGGGCGCCGGGAAATCGACGATTGCCAACAGCGTCGAGAAGAAGCTGCACCGCATGAACCGGCACACATTCCTGCTGGACGGCGACAATGTGCGGCACGGGCTGAACAAGGACCTGGGGTTCACCGAGGCCGACCGGATCGAGAACATTCGCCGGGTGGGCGAAGTGGCCAAGCTGATGGCCGATGCCGGGCTGATCGTGATCAGCGCCTTCATCAGCCCGTTCCGGGCCGAGCGCGACATGGTGCGGGCCATGCTGCCCGAGGGCATGTTCATCGAAATCCATGTCGATACGACGCTGGCCGAGGCCGAGGCGCGCGATGTGAAGGGGCTGTATAAGAAGGCCAGGGCAGGGCAATTGAAGAATTTTACCGGGATCGACAGCCCCTACGAGCCGCCCGAGGCTGCCGATATCCGCATCGACACGACCCGGATGACGCCGGATGAGGCCGCAGACCTGATCATCGCGCGCATCATTCCCTAGAGCGATTATGGTTCAGATTGCATCAGAATTGTGGCTCTATCTATCTGTTTTTCCGTATGGGCTTTACGATGCAGGGGATCCCGCCGGCCCGGATGGGCTTCCAGAAGGGGAGGCGGGCGCGGAGGCTGAGCACGGACAGGGTATCTGCGCCGGAGTTCAGCGTGGGGTTGAGGATGAACCGGCAGACGGGGGTAATACCAACCCTCGATGAGGAAGACTCATCGAGTTCGGCCCAGGGGCCGGCGCGCGGTCGCGCTTGCGGCGTTCCGCCGATAGCGACAGGTTTTCATCAATGCGATGCGGTATGACCGCTAGATCGGGCGTGAGGGCTGGCCTGTAGAATACGTCCGAGGTGACCTGGTCCCGCAGATCGAAGGGCAGCACGGCAGGGATCCGTGCATCGTCGGGTTTGGACCAGCCTATGCCGAGGCCGAAGAGATCGGCGATGCGCGATTCCGGTCGCCAGCCCATGCCGCCGGTGAGGTTGATTTCGGCCAGGCCGCCGGTGCCGAGCCCGCCGCGCAGGAACAGCATCATCTTGTCCTGCACCATCTGGTTGATGTTGAAGGTGACGCCATGGGCTTCGTCTTGCGGGCGGGTGAAGTCTGAGGGCCCACGCGGTTTCAGCGGATCGCGGTACCACAATGTGATTTGGATGGTGTTCCGGTCCATGGGGCCGCGGGCGTGGATGGGGATGGGGCGGCGCGCAAAGCTGCTGCTGCCGACTTCGACGAAGTAGAAGTGTTTGTTCCGGTTAAAGAAATCATCCACAGTCCAGCCGATGTCGGAGGAGATTGCGGTGAACATGTCGCCTTTCACGTAGAGTTTCCCGAGATTGCCGCTGCCGGGATATGCGGCGGCATTTATATACATGAGTTAGCAACGTAGGTGGTGCATAAGGCTCCCACACAGAGAAGCCGCCATGAACATCACCGCCAAAATATTCAGCGACGAAGCCACCGCAACCGCTCACATCGAAGCGTCGCGCTGGCCGAACGGCGTCACCTGCCCTCATTGCGGCGCTGACAACATCCGCTGCATGGAGGGCAAGACCCAGGCCGGAATGTTCCTGTGCAATTCATGCCGCGACAAGTTCACCGTTCGCACCGGATCGGTCATGGAGCGCAGCCACGTTCCGCTTCACAAGTAGTTGCTGGCAACGCACCTTATGGCCGCGTCAAAGAAGGGCGTCTCCGCTCATCAGATCGGGCGCATGCTTGGCGTCACCTACAAGACGGCATGGTTCCTTTGCCATCGCATCCGCGAAGCCTTGAATGTCGATTGCGGCCCTCTCGGTGGCCCTGACAAGGGTGTGGAAGTCGATGAAACCTATGTCGGCGGCAAGGCTAGAGCATGTTCAGGTCAGGTGGAACCACCTGCATCGGAAACCCATGCGGAAAAACAGATAGATAGAGCGGCCGTTCTGATGCAATCAGAACGAGACTCGTTCTAAGAACCGCGCTACCCGTGCCCCTCGTGCCAAGCAGCCCGTTGTGGCACTCGTCGAGCGTGACGGCAACGTCGCAAGCAGATGGCCATCGGCTCCCTGCCATATGCACCTTGCACGTGCGGAGCGAGACAATATCATCAACGCCCGAAAACCAGGCACAAAGGTATGAAGATGCGCAAAGTGATCGGCGATTTTTCATCGTGAGCAGCCAGCCTGCTTCCCTACTCGGCAAGACGGCATGGATGCTACGCCAGTTCACGAAGCACATATGGGTAAGGGCCTCGCTTTTCAGTGTGGCGGCTGTCGTGGTTGTCCTGCTCGCGGCGATTGTTGGCCCCTATATTCCGTATAATCTCAGCCTGACGCTGGCGGCCGGCTCCGTCGATCACATCCTCATTATCCTCGCCTCGAGCATGCTTGCGGTCACGACGTTCTCGTTGTCGATCATGGTCTCGGCCTATTCTGCAGCGACCTCAAACGTGACGCCGCGATCGACCAATCTGCTGCTTGCGGACCCCGTTGCGCAGAACACGCTGGCGACCTTCGTAGGGTCCTTTCTCTTCAGCATTGTCGGCGTCATAGGCCTTGCTGCTGGTATCTTCAGCGACAAGGGCCGGATTATTCTGTTTTTTGCAACGCTTGGTGTGTTGTTCGTGATTGTTGCGACGCTGCTCCGATGGATCGAACAGCTCGGCAGGTTTGGGCGGGTTGGCGACACGATCATCCGAGTTGAAAAGGCGACAATTCCGGCGTTGAAACAGGCAGGCGTGTCACCACGGCTGGGAGCGATGCCAGAAGTTCCAGTCCCGTCGGGCGCCCAAAGCGCCTATGCTGTCCAGACCGGAATGGTTGTCCACATCGATGCAGGCGAGCTCGATGAACTGGCATGCAAGCATGGCGTGACAATCCACGTTGCCTCGATGCCAGGATCGCTGGTCCACCCGGGCCGACCGATCCTGTACATCGCGCCGTCCGTCTCCACGGAGGAGCTCAAGGATTTTCGCGACTGCGTCACAGTGGGTAGCGATCGCGAATTCGATCAAGATCCCCGTTTCGGCATTATCGTTCTCTCGGAGATCGCCTCACGCGCGCTTTCCCCGGCAGTTAATGATCCCGGAACTGCTATCGAAGTGTTGAATGCCGGTCTTCGTGTGTTTCTTGCACTCGCCGACGCTGCCGATGAGGAGGAGCCAATAAAACTCAAACGCGTCCACGCGCCCGACCTCGACATCGATGATCTGTTCCGCAGTTTCTTCAACCCGATCGCGCGCGACGCGCACTCGGTGGTCGAGGTCCAAATTCGCATGGTGACGGTGCTTGCCGCGCTCGCCCGGAGAGATGAAGCACTATTCGGTAAGGCTTCACGCCATGAAGCACATGAACTTGGCAAGCGAGCCAATGCATCGTTGGCATCAGAATCTGATCGACAGATCGTCAATGCATGCATTGGCGAACGGTTCCTCCAATGACATTATCATTGAAGTCATTGCCTTATTCACACAACAAAGGTGTTTCGACCGGAACGAAAACGGCTTTCAGCGAACGGCCGGTGCCTGATTGGCGACGATGGCATCACGCTGCTCTTGGGTCATGTTCCTGACCTTCATGTCAGCGGCTTTGATGGCATCTGTGCGGGATTCTGCCGTATCGCGAACGGCTTCTGCGCTGTTATCCAGCGCTGCGGCCTGACCCCGAAGCGCGTCGGCATTATTCTCGATAACGTCGGCGCGCTTGTCGCCGGCTCGATTGCCTGCTCGTTCTGGTTTTTTTGGACGGGCATCAACCCGGAAACGGTCGGCCCATATCGACACGATGATGATAATTCGGCGCCAGCGGACGCTTCGACGATGGGGGTCGATCGTTCCGACTGCATCAGAACAGCCGGGCAGGTCCACCTGATTTCATGCTGGTTTCGATGCGGTGAAATCATCCCGTCAGTTGGCCGAAAGGTGGTGGGCGCGGCAAGGATTGAACTTGCGACCCCACCCGTGTGAAGGGTGTGCTCTACCACTGAGCTACGCGCCCGGCTCGGTTGAGCGAGGGCACCTTTCGGCGAAGGCGGCGGGTACGGGATGACCTGCTGCCTGTCAACTGCAACCGCCCCCCGGAGGGGACGGCTGCGCGGGGGATTGCGGATTCAGTGCGTTGTCGGCGCGTTCGAGGCGGGCGGGGCAGGTGGCGTACCTGCGGCGGGCGTCGTTGGGGGGACCACCGCCTGTTCGTCGGCTTCGTTCCATTCGATGGGGACCATCGGGCGGGCAAAGGCCAGCTTCAACACTTCATCCACATGGTTCACGGGAATGATGGTGAGCCCTTCGCGGACGTTGGCCGGGATATCGACCAGGTCCTTTTCGTTTTCGGCCGGGATGAGAACGGTGGTTATCCCGCCCCTGAGCGCCGCGAGCAGCTTTTCCTTCAGGCCGCCGATTGGCAGCACGCGGCCGCGCAGCGTGACTTCGCCTGTCATCGCCACGTCACGCTTGACCGGGATGCCGGTGAGCGTGGAGACGATGGAGGTGACCATTGCGATGCCGGCCGAGGGGCCGTCCTTGGGGGTAGCGCCTTCGGGGACGTGAACGTGGATATCTTTCCTGGCGAAGGTCGACGGGTGGATGCCGTAGGCATGGCTGCGGGCCTTCACGAAGCTGTAGGCTGCCGTGATAGATTCCTTCATCACATCCCCGAGTTTGCCTGTCGTGCTGATGACGCCCTTGCCGGGAACTGTCACGCTTTCGATCGTGAGGAGATCGCCGCCGACCGATGTCCACGCGAGGCCGGTGACCATGCCGACCTGGTCTTCCGTTTCGCTGATGCCGAAGCGGAACTTCCGCGTGCCGGCGAAATCGTTGAGATTTTCGCCCGTTATGGTGACGCTTTCGGCCTTCTTCTCCAGGATCTGGCGGAGCGACTTTCTGGCGAGCTTCGCAAGTTCACGCTCCAGCGTGCGGACGCCGGCTTCGCGGGTGTAGTAGCGGATGAGATCGCGGAGCGCCTCGTCCGTCACGGCGAATTCTTCGGGCTTCAGGCCATGGGCTTCATATTGCTTGGGCAGGAGGTGGCGCTTGGCGATCTCGACCTTTTCGTCCTCGGTGTAGCCCGAGAGGGTGATGATCTCCATACGGTCCAGCAGGGCCTGGGGCATGTTGTAGCTGTTGGCGGTGGTGACGAACATCACGTTGGAAAGATCGAAATCGACTTCCAGATAGTGATCGTTGAACTTGCTGTTCTGTTCGGGATCCAGCACCTCGAGCAGGGCGGACGCCGGATCGCCCCGGAAATCCTGGCCCAGCTTGTCGATTTCGTCGAGCAGCATCAGCGGGTTGTTGGTGCCCGCCTTGCGCAGATTCTGGACGATCTTCCCGGGGAGCGAGCCGATGTAGGTGCGCCGGTGGCCGCGGATTTCGGCTTCGTCGCGAACACCGCCGAGCGACTGGCGGATGAACTCGCGGCCCGTCGCCTTTGCGATCGACCGGCCGAGCGAGGTTTTCCCCACGCCGGGCGGGCCGACGAGGCAGAGGATCGGGCCCTTCAGCTTGTTGGTGCGGGCCTGGACGGCGAGATACTCGACGATCCGATCCTTCACCTTTTCGAGGCCGTAATGGTCGTCGTCGAGGACCTTCTGGGCAGCGACGATGTCTTTCTTGACCTTGGAGGACTTGCCCCAGGGGAGTGACAGCAGCACATCGAGCCAGTTGCGCACAACCGTGGCTTCAGCGGACATCGGCGACATGGTGCGAAGCTTCTTCAGCTCGACCAGCGCTTTTTCGCGCGCTTCCTTCGAAAGCTTCGCCTTGCGGATGCGCGATTCATACTCGGCTGCCTCGTCGGCGCCGTCGTCGCTGTCACCCAGCTCGCGCTGGATCGCTTTCAGCTGCTCGTTCAGATAGTATTCGCGCTGGGTCTTTTCCATCTGGCGCTTGACCCGGCTCTTGATCTTCTTTTCGACCTGCATGAGGCCGATTTCGCCTTCCATGAAGCCGAAGATCAGCTCGAGACGCTTGGCGACGTTTATTTCCGCCAGCAGAGCCTGCTTGTCGGCGATCTTCAGGTTGAGGTTGGCGGCGACCGAGTCCGTGAAACGACCGGGCTCTTCGATCTGGCCGATCTGGAGAGCGACTTCCGGCGAGGTGCGCTTGGCACTTTTCACGTAGGATTCGAACTGCTTCTGGGCCGAGCGCATCAGCGCCTCGCCCTCGGGGCCGTCGGGCTCTTCGTCGGACACCTGGATCACGTCTGCAACCAGATAGTCGCCCGAATCGTCGAGCTTGCGGAGCCTGGCGCGCTGCTGGCCTTCGACCAGCACCTTCACCGTGCCATCGGGCAGCTTCAGCAGCTGCAGGACGGTTGCCATGGTGCCGACATCGTAAAGCGCATCGAGCGCTGGGTCTTCATCCGCCGGGTTCTTCTGCGACAGGAGGAAGATGGACTTGTCGGTCTGCATGACCGCTTCGAGCGCTTTCACCGACTTGTCGCGGCCGACGAAGAGCGGGACGATCATTTGCGGAAACACGACGATGTCGCGCAAAGGCAGGACCGGGCGGGTGAGGATTTCAGTGTTGCTCATATCATCGACGATATGGGGTGCGGTTGCGGACCATGCAATTCCCCTGCGGTGCGGCTAACCTTCATTCCGGCCTGAAAGGGCCGAAAATGCCCTGCGGTAACCTTCATTCCTGTGGATGAACCGAGGAACCGAGCCGTGGCGCGGGGCCCGGCGAGGCGACGGCTGGCGTCTTCGAGAAGCGCGCGGGGTGCCGTGCGACCCGGACGGGGCCGGCGTCGTCCTGGTCCACCGTGATGATTGCGCCATTGTGGGCGACCTGCGGATCGAGCAGAAGCTCGGTGCGGCTGTTGACGGTGCAGCCGACGGCGCCCGAGGCCTTGAAGCCCTCCATCAGCTCCGCGCGGGTTCGCTTTGCGACTTCGGCCCCCATGGCGGGGAGCAGCGTCGCGAGGTTCTGGAATCGGCCGGCCATGCTTTCATATTCGGGTTTTGCCAATGTTTCGGGGTTGCCGAGCGCTTCGCGCATGGCGTGAAATTCGCTGTCCTGGATGGCGGCCATGCTGACGAGGCCATCCTTGGCGGGCCAGAGGCGGGTGAGAGTGCCATAATCGGGGAACGGGTCGGCCGGATCGACGAAGGCGTGGTTGTACATGCTTTCGGGCCAGTTGAAGGCGATGGCGCTGTCCAGCATCGAGACATCGACCTTCTGGCCTTCGCCGGTGCGTTCGCGGGAAAAAAGGGCCGCGGTGATCGCCTGGGCCGCGGTGAGGGCGGTGACCTTGTCGCACACCAGCGACTGGACGAGGCTGGGGTTGCCCTGGCCATCGAGCTGGCAGGCGGCGATGCCCGATGCTGCCTGGACGACGGGATCATAGGCGCGGATGTTGGTGTAGGGGCCATCCTGCCCGAAGCCGGTGATGGAGCACCAGACGAGGCGCGGGTTGAGGGCGGCGCAGCGTTCATAGGGGAAACCGAGCTTTTCCATAGTGCCGGGGCGGAAATTTTCGACGAGGACATCGGCCCAGAGAACCAGCTCTTCGAAGCGGGCGTGGTGGGCGCGGTTCTTGAGATCGAGCGTCTCGCCGCGCTTGCCGCGATTCACGCTGACGAAGATGGCGGACATCGTGCCTTTGCGGGTGCCGACGGTGCGCACCGGATCGCCTGCGGGGCTTTCGAGTTTGATGCAATCCGCGCCCTGGTCTGTCAGCCAGGCGGCCGCCATGGGGCCCGATACGATCTGGCTTAGATCGAGCACGCGAATTCCCGCCATTGGTCCCATCGTCATCTCCCTTTTCCGGGCGGCACGATGGCAGGTGCAGCGCCTGCGCCTAGCTGGCGGTTAGGGGAGACGTTTGGGAAACTGATGGCTCAGGGCTATTGCCGTTCTGATTGCATCAGAACGGCCGACCTGTAGCAACGCTCGATGCGGACGGCTTATCGCGTTCGGCCTGTTGGCCGGCGCGAGGGATATGGTTCAGCCGGAGGCTGACCTTCGGTGCGCGGCGTGCCGCCGATGACGGGAGGGTGCGATCAATGCGACTCGGGTTTATTACGTTGTTTTTACGCAGGGGTTTATCGGTTCAGGTGAGCCCGCCGACACGGACCATGCGTTAGAAATTAATGTCCCGGCCGCGCGTTTCGGGGAGCCAGATGGCGGTTACGACAAAGGCCATCGCGACCACGCCGACCGTGTACCAGAGGCCGGCGAACGGATCGCCGGTGTTGACCACGATGAGTTGCTGGATGAAGGGCAGGAAACCGCCAAAATAGCCGGTTCCGATATGATAGGGCACCGACATCGAGGTGTAGCGGACGCGGGACGGGAAGAGTTCCACGAGAATGGCCGCGACCTGACCGTAAGTCATCGCCGAGAGCGCGACCATGCCGAAGATGGCAAGGATGATCTTCCAGTGCTGTTTTTCCTCTGGATCGGCTTTTTCGGGGTAGCCGGCGGCCTTGAGCGCATCTGTGAAAGCCTGCTGATCGAACCCTTCGACGCGGGTTTCGCCCACGACCAGGGCGACATCGGGGGCTGTGACCTTGGAGTAGGCGACACCTCGCTTGGTGAGGTAGCCGAGCGCCTTGGCGCAGGGCTCTGTATGCTGGCGGGAGAAGACCGAGAAATCGCATGCCGGGAGTTCGAGGACGACGGGATTCTGCGATGTGGCGCGGGCGAGCGCCGGGTTCGCGCCGTTCGCCATCAGGTGGAACAGCGGAAAGATGAGCAGCATGGAGAGGCCGTAGCCGACGAGCAGCAGCTTCTTTCGGCCGACCCTGTCGGACAGCATTCCAAAGCCGACGTAGAGGGGGGCAGCGACAAGCGCACCGGCTGCGAGGTAGATGAGCGCCTCGCGTTCGCTGACCCCTGCAGTGCCGGTGAGGAAGTAGAGCGTTCCGAACTGGGAGGTATAGTAGATGACGGTGAGGCCGGCTGCGACGCCGAATAGGGCAACGAGCACGTTGCCGACATTCTTCTTGTCGGAAAAAGCATCGACGATGGGGTTCTTCGAGGTGGTGCCGGCATCCTTCATCTTCTGGAAGACCGGGCTCTCGGAGAGCTGCATCCGAATGTAGATGGAGATCGCCAGCATCAGGATCGACAGCAGGAAGGGGATGCGCCAGCCCCAGGATTCGAACTGGGCCTCGGTCATCGAGCCGCGCGTGATGAGGACGACCACGAGGCAGAGCAGGAAGCCGCCGACGACCGAGATCTGGATCCAGCTTGTGTATTCACCACGGCGCTTCCGGGGGGCGTGTTCGCCGACATAGATGGCCGCGCCGCCATATTCGCCGCCGAGCGCCAGGCCCTGGAGCAGGCGCAGCAACACGAGGAGGGCGGGGGCCCATAGGCCGGCCTGCGAATAGGTGGGGAGCATCCCGATGGCGGCTGTGGCAACCCCCATCAGCGTGATGGTGACGAGGAAGGTGTATTTGCGGCCGATGCGATCGCCATAATGGCCGAACAGCATCGCGCCGAGCGGGCGGACCGCGAAGCCGGCGCCGAAGGTGGCGAGGCTGGCGAGCGTCGCGGCGGTTGGATTGTCGATCGGGAAGAAGAGCTTGCCGATGAGGGCTGCGAGGATGCCGTAGAGGAAGAAATCATACCATTCGAACACGGTACCGAGCGAAGAGGCCGTGATGACGAGCCGGTCGCGCTTGATGTCGATCGGCGCTTCTTCTGCGTTCGTGCCTGTTGGTGCGTCCGCTGCCATGAAGTCCCCCAAGATCGTCGCTTTGAATCGCGGCGCAGCCACAGATCCCTGCCTGTGGAATGGAACGCGCAGGATGGCGCTGTCAACAGCAGCGATATCAATGGCTGGCCGGGGGCGAGTTCGTGCAGGACGAGGCGACGCGGGGAAAGCGGCGACGCTATCAAGGTGCAGCCTAGAGCGAATCTGGTTCTGACTGCATCAGAACGGCCAATCTATCTCCTTGTTTTTCCGCATTGGTTTCCGATGCAGGTGATTCCATCTGATCGGAACATGCTCTAGGTGAGGAGCTGGGTGATGATCACGCCCAGACTGCCGAACAGGGCCACTGCGGTGGCCAGCAGGGCTATGCCGAAGCCGGTGCTGCGCTTTTCGGGGGCGATGGCGTAGCCTTGCACGTACATCACGCGGCCGACCGCCCAGAGGAGGGCGAGGATGCCGGCCCACATGTCGGACACGATGACGGCGAACAGCCAGAGCGAGGGCAGGAACTGGGGCAGCGCCTCCAGCGTATTGGCGTGAGCACGCCACACGCGGTTGAAGGCGTCGTTGCCGACCGTGTTGGGGTAGTCCACGCCGTGCTGCTTGCGGGCCTTGCCGACGACCAGACCGGTCCAGATGTAGAGGAGGATGACGAGGCCGGTTCCGAGCGCGGCGTAGGGGTAGGCGAAATCCATGGAGAGTCCTTAAATGGGTGTTGTGCTGCATCGGCACGAGGTGCCAGGCTTCGCTGGCACGACGCTCCTTGATCAGGCGGCTTTTGCCGTTGGGAGGCTTTCGCGGGCGGAGATGAAGCGGCTTACGATGACGTCCACATCCTCCAGCGTGTGGGCTGCCGAAAGCGAGCAGCGCAACAGGTAGATGCCGAGGGGGGTCGCGGGCGGTCGGCTCATGTTGCAGTAGATGCCCTGTTCGATGAGCTGGTGCCACATGGCGACAGTGCTGATCTGATCGGGCAGGAGGACGGCGATGATGGCGCTTTCGGGGGTATCAGTGGCCATGCGGAAGCCGGCTGCCTTCAGCCCGGCGTGAAGCTTTCTGGAAACGGCCCAGAGATTATCACGCTTGGCGTTTGCGCCCATCAACTTGCGGATGCTGGCTTCTGCCGTCGCGGCGACGGACGGGGGGAGCGAGGCAGTGAAGCGGTAGGGATTGCAGACCAGCCGCAGGATTTCGAACTTGGGGTGGTTGGAAACGGTGAAGCCGCCGACCGTGCCGACCGACTTCGAGAAGGTGCCGACGACGAAATCGACTTCGTTTTCGAGGCCCTGCTCTTCGTAGACGCCGCGACCATTGGGGCCGAAGAAGCCCATGGCATGGGCTTCATCCACCATGGTCATTGCGCCGTGTTTCTTTGCGACGGCAACCAGTTCGGTGAGCGGGGCGACATCGCCCAGCATCGAGTAGACGCCTTCGAGGATGACGAGCTTGCCCGCTTCGGCGGGCAGGCGGCCGAGGCGCTTGTCCAGATCGTCTATGTTGTTGTGGCGGAAACGAACCACTTCGGCATTTCCCAGTTTGCATCCATCGTAGATGCTCGCATGGCTGTCTGCATCGAGGACGATGTAATCACCCTTGCCGGCCAGTGTGGAGACCATGCCGAGATTGGCCTGATAGCCTGTGCTGAAAACGATGGCGGAACTGGTGCCGTAAAAATCCTTCAGCGCCTGTTCGACGCCGATATGCGGTGCGAATGTGCCGTTCAGGACCCGGCTGCCGGTGGAGCCTGCGCCGAATTCGTCGAGTGCCTTGTGGCCGGCGGCGATGACATCTTCATCGAACGTCATGCCCATGTAGTTGTAGGTGCCGACGAGAATGGTTTCCCGGCCGTTGATGATGGCGCGCGTGGGCGAGAGCACCTTTTCCATCACCACGCCGAAGGGATCGCGGACACCGCTTGCGAGCAGCCCGGAATGTTCTGCGATGATGGGATCAAACTTGGAGAGAAGGTCGGTCATCCGTGGTCAGCCTTTCAGCTTCAGGACTGCATCGGCGAGCTGGCCGACGGTTTCGAGATCGGGGAGGATGTTGAGCGGCATGTTGATGTCCCACTCGTCCTCGATGTTGGCGACCAGATCCATGACCGTGAGGCTATCAAGCTCGAGATCATCGACGAAGCTGGTGGCTTCGGCGACCGTGATCCCCTTCTTGTTGAAGGGGTCGATCAGCTCGATGAGGCGGGCGAAGATCTCGGTGCGGTCCATCATGGGCTCCATACTATCGTGGCTGCGGCGCATGTCATGCGATTGTGGCGGAAAGCGGGACAGTCAGCGCTGCTTGCGTTGCAGGAGCGGGAAGAGCGCGAACAGCAGCTGGCCCACGAGGCCGAGCCCACCTGCGGGGGTTGCCAAGGCTGTGAGGACGGCAGCGGCGCTCCTGCCGAGGGCGAGGGCCAAGAGCAGTTCGGCAAGGATGAGGAGCGCGAAGGCGGCGACGCCCATCGCCGACCTGGCCGGAAGGGTTGGTGGCACCGCGCGGCGGCGCAGGATGACGCGGCACAGGAACCAGGATGCAACGAGCATGATGGGAAGCTCGGCGAGGACGGCAGCGGTTTCGCCGAAGCGGGGTGCGAGGAACAACACGCGGACGGTGCCGAGGACGAAGCCGAGTGCGAAGACGGCCAGTGCGTAGAGAAGCCCTGCGCGCAGCGCGATCCTTAGACTGGCGCGAAGGGCGATCGTCATGCGATCCAGCCGGCTTCGCGGTACCAGAGGGCGGTTTCGGCCATGCCTTGTGCCAGGCTGGTTTGGGGGTGCCAGATATCGAGCGCGCGCAGGGGTGCGCTGTTGGCTGTCCAGTCCGGGTGGGCGAGGTAGCGGGCGCGATCGAAGCTGAGCCTGGGTAGGCGGCCGAGCATGCGGGCGATGGCAGTATCGATTGCGGCACCGATGAGCAGCGCCGGGCCTGGCATCGGGACGCTTGCCATGCGGGCGCCGAGCGCGGTGGCGATGGCGCGGGCGATTTCGACCTGGGTGTAGCCGCCGCTGCCGTCGTCGATTTCGAAGATTTCGCCTGCCGAACTTGCGGGGCCGTGCAGGTCTTCGGCGAGCGCGATGAGGGCGCGGGCGAGATCCGGGCCGCAGATCATCCCGGCGCGCGCGCCCGCCGGGAGCGGGACGAGCCCGACCTGCACGGCCTTGAACAGGGCAAGGAACTCCGTGTCTCCCGGACCATAGACGGCGGGTGGACGGACGATGGCGAGCGGGCCGGCCATGCCGCGTGCCACATGTTCGGCCAGCAGTTTGCTGGCTCCGTAGATGCTGAGCTGCGGTTCGCGCGCGGCAAGGGATGAAACGTGGACGACGGGGAGATCGCGGGCAGCCTGGCGGACATGGGCTGTGCCGAGCACATTGCCGCGTTCGAAGGCGGCGCGGTTTTTTGCGTTGGTGACGCCGGCGATGTGGATCACGGCATCGGCGCCTTGCGTGAGGCGGGCGAGCGACGCTGAATCGGTGAGGCTGCCCTCGATCCACTCGACCCCTTCGCGCGGCGGCTGGGGCTTGCGGGTGAGGGCGCGGACGGCATAGCCGCGCGCCCGGGCCTCGGCGAGCGTGTGGCCGCCGACGAATCCGGTTCCCCCCGTGATGGCCAGTGTGCGCAGCATTTCCTGCCCCTAGCCTTCATGCTAGCGGCTTTCCATGCGCCAGATTCCCCGCTTGTTTGTGGACACGCCCCTTTTCGAAGGGGCCGCTGTGTTTTTGGAGGGCGGGCAGGCGCATTATCTGGGCACTGTGCTGCGGCTGGGCGGGGGCGCGCCCGTGCACCTGTTTGACGACCGCACGGGCGACTGGTCTGCTGCAATCGAGACGGTAACGAAGCGCGCGCTGGTGTTGCGGGTGGAAGTGCTGCTGCGGCCGCGCGAAACGGTGCCGGACCTGTGGCTGCTGACGGCGCCGATCCGGCGGGAGCGGTTCGCGTGGATTGTGGAAAAGGCGACCGAATTGGGGGTGGCGCGGATCCAGCCGGTGTTGACCGAGCGGGCCAACCGGGAGCGGATGAAGCCCGAGCGGCTTCGCGCGCACATGGTGGAGGCGGCCGAGCAGTGCGAGCGGACCGCGTTGCCGGAGCTTTGCGAGGCGACAGGACTGAAGGCCTTGCTGGCAGCCTGGCCGGCGGATCGGGCGCTGATCTTTGCCGATGAGGAGGGCGGGGTGCCGATGGCGGCAATGGCGCCTGCGACGCCGGCGGCGATCCTGATCGGACCGGAAGGCGGATTTTCGGATTTGGAGCGCGGCATTATCCTGGCGGTGCCATCGGCAAGGCGGTTGACGCTGGGGCCAAGAATCCTGCGGGCGGATACGGCGGTCGTTGCTGCCATTGCGCAGTTTCAGGCGGTTGCGGGCGCCTGATATGCCGCGCCTGAGTGGCGCTTGAATCCGGCTGGCGCGGGCCCTGGGGCGCGGGTAAGGGGCACATCATGAGCAACCGGAATGAAGCGCTGGGCGACGCTGCGCCGATCGAGACCAAGGCCGACATGATCGCGCTTTTTGCCAACGGCGAAAAGCCTAAGCCAGATTGGCGGATCGGCACCGAGCATGAGAAATTCGTGTTCCGATTGTCTGATGCGTCCGGGCCGAAATGGGGTCAGCCAAGCTGGGAAGAGACGAACGGCATTCGTGACCTGTTGATGGCGTTCGAGCGGTTCGGCTGGAAGCCGGTGTATGAGAACGGCAAGGTGATCGCCGCGACCGGCCCGGACGGGAGCCTGAGCTTGGAGCCAGCCGGGCAGTTCGAGCTTTCGGGCGGGATGCTGGAAACCCTGCACCAGACATGTGCCGAAACGGGCCGCCATCGCCAGCAATGCGCGGAAATCGGAGCGGAGCTGGGCCTCGGGTTTCTGGGGCTTGGCTTCAACCCGGTTGCCCGGCGCGAGGACCTGCCGGTGATGCCGAAGGGGCGTTACGGGATCATGCGCCGGCAGATGCCACGTGTGGGGTCGCTCGGGCTCGACATGATGTTGCGGACATGCACCGTGCAGACCAACCTCGACTATGCGAGCGAGGCGGACATGGTGAAGAAGTTCCGCGTTTCGCTGGCGTTGCAGCCGCTGGGCACCGCGCTGTTCGCCAACTCGCCGTTTACGGAGGGCAAGCCGAACGGGTATCTGAGCTATCGCAGCCATATCTGGACCGATACCGACCCCGCGCGCACGGGGATGCTGCCCTTCGTGTTCGAGGAGGATTTCAGCTATGAGCGGTACACCGACTATGCGCTCGATGTGCCGATGTACTTTGTGTATCGCGACGGAAGATACATCGATGCGGCAGGGTTGCGGTTCCGGGATTTTCTGGACGGGAAGCTTTCCGTGTTGCCGGGCGAACGGGCGACCTATGGCGACTGGAAGGACCATCTTTCCACCGCCTTTCCCGAGGTTCGGCTGAAGGGCTATCTGGAGATGCGCGGCAGCGACAGCGGCCCGCAGAACCGGATCTGTGCGCTGCCGGCGCTTTGGGTGGGCCTGCTGTATGACCAGACCGCGCTGGACGCTGCCTGGGATCTCGTGAAGGGCTGGAGCATCGAGGAGCAGCAGCGCATGCGGGACGAGGTTCCGCGGCTGGCGTTGAAGGCCACAGTGCCTGGCGGCGGAACGATGCAGGCGCTCGCCAAGGAGGTGCTGGCGATAGCCGCGGGCGGGCTGGACCGGCGGGCGCGGGAAAATGGCATCGGCGACAGCGAAGCCGGGTTTCTGGCCCCGATGTTCGAGATGGCGGAAACCGGAAAGACACTGGCGGAGCGGCACCTGGACAAATTTCACGGGGAATGGGGCGGGGATATCTCGCGCATTTGGGACGAAGCGCTGTTCTGATCTAGTCCCTGACAATGCCCGCGCCCGCAGGCCCCAACCAACACCGGCCGCCAGGCCGCAAGCGCGACTGCGCGCCCGAGCCAGTGCGAGGAAGCAAGCGGGCGGATGCCCGCGCCCGCAGGGACCAAACATGAACGGCCGCCAGGCCGCAAGCGCGACTGCGCGCCCGAGCCAGTGCGAGGACGCAAGCGGGCGGATGCCCGCGCCCGCAGGGACCGAACATGAACGGCCGCCAGGCCGCAAGCGCGACTGCGCGCCCGAGCCAGTGCGAGGACGCAAGCGGGCGGATGCCCGCGCCCGCAGGGCCAAAAAAACCTATCGCGAAGCGATAGCGTACAGCGCGATTGCGGCTGCGTTGGAGACGTTGAGGCTTTCCACGGCGCGGTTGATGGGGAGCTTTGCCAGCACGTCGCAATGCTCGCGGGTGTTGAGGCGCATGCCTTCGCCTTCTGCGCCCACGACCAGTGCGACGGGGGCGGGGGACAGAGCTTGCGAAAGGGTCAGTTCCGCTTCGCCGGCGAGGCCGACGCGCCAGTAGCCGGCTTCGGCGATCTCCTCCAGCGCGCGGGCGAGGTTGACGACGCGAACCCAGGGCAGCGCTTCGAGCGCGCCTGACGCGGCGCGGGCGAGCGCACCGGATTCAGGTGGGCTGTGGCGATCCTGCGTGATGATGGCGCGGGCGCCGAAAGCGGCAGCGGAGCGGATGATGGCGCCGACATTGTGCGGATCCGTCACCTGATCGAGGAGGACGAGGGGCGCGCGCGGGTCTGGATCGGACAGGACTTCATCGAGCCATGGGGTTTTAAGCGGCTCCACTTCGAGGACCAGGCCCTGGTGCGGCGCATCGAGCGGAACGAGGCGGCCGAGATCCTGCGCATCTCCATATTGCACTTGCAGGCCTTCGGGGATGACGATCTTCGCCAGTTCCTCATGTGTGCCGAACAGCTTGCGGAAGCGCCGTTCGGGGTTGTCGAGTGCGGCATAGACGGCGTGGCGGCCATAAAGCCTCGGGCGGCTCGGATCCGGGCGATTGGCTGTGCCGTGGCGTTTGTTTGGTCTGCGTCCCATGGTGTCTCTCTGATCCTGTGTCCCTGTCAGTAGCCATGGGTGCCATCCGGGGGAAGCCCAGACAGCTGTTTTCACCGGGACGAGGGCGGACGACGGCTTGTGGGCAAGTGGTGGCGAAGGACCGTGGACGGCGCGCTTCGACCCCCCGGTTTGGGGCGTGCGGGCTGGCGTCTGGGGCTGGCGTCGGGGGCTGGAGCGGGTAGCGGGAATCGAACCCGCGTATTCAGCTTGGAAGGCTGCTGCACTACCATTGTGCTATACCCGCGCCCTGTTGCGGCGACTGCCCCGGTGCTCGAAATCCCCTATCCGGCTACGCTGGCAGCCGCAAGGCCGACCGGCCGCCCGCGTTGGTGCGCGAAACCGGACGAAGCCCGGCCGGCAGGACCGGACCGGTGGTGGAGGGGGTTGGATTTGAACCAACGTAGGGAAAACCCGGCAGATTTACAGTCTGCTGCCATTGACCGCTCGGCCACCCCTCCGGAACCCCGGTTCGGAGGCGGGCAGATGGCGAATGGGGCGGGGGTTGTCAACTTTGTTTAGCCCTGCGGATGCGGCCGCTCGCAAGGCCCAAAGGACCTTGCAAGCAGCCGAAGCCTCTTGTAATGCCGCCCTTCCCGCGCTTCTACAGGAGTGTAGCTCAGCTGGTAGAGCATCGGTCTCCAAAACCGAGGGCCGGGGGTTCGAACCCCTCCACTCCTGCCAGGGCTTGACCGGATTTTTTCGGGAGAGTCGGCAGGGCGGCGTGACGGTTTTCATGGCCCGGCTGGTGCCCCGAAAATGGGGTGTCTGCCGGGAGTTGTTGTTGGTTCAAGCCGCATTTTTGCGGCAAATGAAGGTGCCGAGTCGCATGGCGAAGGTGAACCCGGGCGAGTTCGTCCGGCAGGTCAGGGCAGAAACAGCGAAGGTCGTCTGGCCTTCGCGCAAGGAGGTCGTGCAGACGACCATCCTGGTTCTGATTATGACGTCGATCCTCGAGCTGTTTTTCCTGGGCGTGGACCAAGTCCTTGGCCGTGCGGTTCGCTTCCTTCTGGGTGTTGGGGGCTGACATGTCGCGCTGGTACATCATTCATGCCTATTCGGGCTTCGAGAACAAGGTCCGGGACCAGATCCTGGCTGACGCATCGCGCATGGGGCTGCAAGGCCTGGTCGAATCAGTGGAAGTGCCCACCGAGAAGGTGACCGAGGTTCGCCGCGGCAAGAAGGTGCAATCCGAGCGGAAGTTTTTCCCCGGTTATGTGCTGGCCAAGCTGGAAATGAATGACCAGGTTTACCACCTGGTGAAGAACACGCCGAAGGTGACGGGGTTCCTGGGTTCGATGGGCAAGCCGCAGGCGATCAGCGAGGCGGAAGCCGCGCGGATTCTGAGCACCAAGGCGGAATCCGATGCGGCGCAGCCCAAGGCGCGCAAGAAGGTTTCGTTCGAAATCGGGGATTCGGTGAAGGTGCTGGATGGCCCGTTTGCGAGCTTCTCGGGCCTTGTCGAGGAAATCGACTATGAAAAGGGCCGCGTGAAGGTTTCGGTATCCATCTTCGGCCGGGCAACGCCTGTGGAACTGGATTTCGAACAGGTCGAGAAGACCAAGTAGGGGGTAGCAGCCCGGTGCCAGGTTGGCGCCGGGGAGCATGGCGTTTCGGCAGTTGCCTTCGGGTGGATTGCAAGAGCCTGGCGGACCGCGGTCGGTCGCCGGGAACACCGTGGGAGGCGAGGGGCTTTGGCTTCGGACCGTTTGGACCACACGGCCGCACAACCGGGGAACCGCCCGCAGCCTCTGGCAAAGAGGCGAGGCCGGTTCCGGACCAGAAAGTGAAACGATATGGCAAAGAAGATTACGGGCTATATCAAGCTGCAGGTTGCAGCTGGTAAAGCCACCCCGAGCCCGCCGATCGGGCCTGCGCTCGGCCAGCGTGGCGTGAACATCATGGAATTCTGCAAGGCGTTCAACGCTTCGACCGGGACCCTGGAGCCCGGCATGCCGATCCCGACGGTGATCACGGTGTTTGCGGACCGCAGCTTTTCGTTTGTGACGAAGACGCCGCCGGCGAGCTATCTGCTGAAGAAGGCCGCGGGCCTGAAATCCGGCGCGACGAACCCGGGCAAGGGTGCGCCTGCCGGCAAGGTGACGAAGGCGGATATCCGCGCGATCGCCGAGCAGAAGATGCAAGACCTGAACGCAAACGATATCGACATGGCCATGAAGACCATCGAGGGCTCTGCCCGCGCGATGGGCCTCGAAGTGGTGGAGGGCTGAGCGCATGACCAAGATTAGCAAGAAGGCCAAGGGTTTGGCCGCATCGGTCGAGCCGATGAAGCTTTATCCTGTTGACGAGGCGCTAAGCCTGGTGCGGGCGAATGCGACATCCAAGTTCGATGAGACCATCGAAGTTGCGGTGAACCTGAACGTCGACCCGCGCCATGCCGACCAGATGGTTCGTGGCATGGTGACCCTGCCCAAGGGCACGGGGAAGACCGTGCGCGTTGGCGTGTTTGCGCGTGGCGCCAAGGCTGAAGAAGCTTTGGCTGCTGGCGCCGATGTGGTTGGCGCCGAGGACCTGCTGGAAATCGTGCAAGGTGGGACAATCGCATTCGACCGCTGCATCGCGACGCCCGACATGATGGGTCTCGTCGGGCGGCTGGGCAAGGTTCTGGGCCCCAAGGGCCTGATGCCGAACCCGAAGCTGGGCACGGTGACGATGAACGTCGGCGATGCCGTGAAGGCAGCCAAGAGCGGCCAGATCGAGTTCCGCGTTGAAAAGGCCGGGATCATCCACGCCGGCCTTGGCAAGGCGAGCTTCCCGCAGGAAGACCTGAAGGCGAACCTGGACGCGTTCCTGGATGCGCTGGTGAAGGCCAAGCCATCGGGCGCCAAGGGCAAGTATGTGGCGAAGATCGCGCTGAGCTCTACCATGGGCAAGGGCGTGAAGGTGGACGTGGCGACGGCGACCGGCGCCTGAGCTTGTAGGCGAGGCGAATTTGCGCGCAGCGCCAATTCGCGGACTCGCGGAAAGGCCGGACGGCACGGAAAGGGCGGAAGCATCGGCTTCCGCCCTTTGTCATGTCCGACCCCTGCTTTTGCAGGGGCAGGCGGCGCGGCTATGGCCGCGCTCTACCTTGCCTCCTGACTCTTCCGACCATGGCGGACTCGCGGGCTTGGCCCGCGGCCGCGATTGGGAGGGCGGGCTTTTCTGCCAGAGGGTAGAGTGTCTGCAGACCAAGACGGCTCCAGTCATCTGCCGGCGCCTTCATATCTCCGCCGGCCGCATTCCGCCCAGGCAGATGTTGCGGAGGAAGCCGTCGGTTTCCGGACGGCCGTTGTTCCGGTCGAATTTGGTCAGCTGTCCCCGCCGCTCCAGCGCGCGGTAGTTGTCGGCCGTGCGCTTCCAGATGGCGCAGGCCCCCGCGATGTCGCCGAGATTGTAGCGGTTGCCGCCGCTGGTCCTGAGCGCCGCGGTCAGCGAGCGGAGAGCGCCCGGTGTGTCGCCGGCGGCTGTCACCAGCCGCTCGTGCATGGCGATCACCGCATCGGACATCTCGATGCTGGCGCGGGCGTCCCGGGCGTCGGCCAGAATCTGCGCCATCACCTCGCCCACGATGGCCTGCGTCTTCAAGGCGCCCAGGTCGGCGGGATCGCGCGCGGCAAGGCCCTGCGCCAGAGCCAGCGCCTCGGTGATCGCGGCTCGCGCCTCAGCGTCCCGCATGTTGGTCCGGTGGACCACGCCGGCATACCAGAGCGCAAGCGCCAGCTTGCGCGCATGGACGGGATCGGCCGGGTTCAGCGCCACCAGGCGGCGGTTCACGGCCACCGCCGCATCGTTGGCGGCGCGCGCTTGGGGACCCTGCTTTTCCTTGTGGTGCGCCTCTGCCAGCAGCCTCAGGTTCGCGCTTCGCGCTGCCATCACGTCGCGATGCACCGCCAGCCTGCCGGGCAATCCGGACATCCAGGCCTCGGCCCGCAGATGATGCGGCAGTGCGCCCGAATAATCGTCGTTCCAGCCGAAACTGTCGCCCTGCATCTGCATCGCTGTTGCTGTCATGCGCGCCGTTTCAGACGAGTCCCGGGCCGTCCGCTTCAGCACGGCTTCCGCCTCGGCGCCGCGTTCGCGGGCCCGGTCGGCATTGTTGTTATTGTAGAGATCGACCCCGGCCTGTTCCAACCGAAGTGCCGCATAGGCCAGCACCACCGCCGGATCTGACGGGTACTGCAGGTACAGCGGGACCAGCAGCGCCTCGGCCCTGGCCAGCAGCGCATTGGCATCGGCATAGCGCCCCAACGATCCGGCCTGCCCGCCGCCCACTACCTCCGCCAGCCGGACATAGCCGCGCCCGGCTTCGGCCCGCACGTCCGCCGGTGCCTCCTTCATCGCCGCCAGCTCGTCCAGATAGGGTACCGCCGTCTCTGCCAGGGTCTGCCGCGCCTCAGTTGATCCGGGCACGCGGCTTACTGCGTCGAAAGCATCGAACAGCATGGCATTGGCGATTGCGCGCGTCTGCTCGAACCGTGCTTGCGCCTGAGCCTGGGCCGCTTGTGCCTGCCGGTTCGCTACGCTCACGGCGCCCAGCGCCCCCAGCAGCAGCATGACGGCCGCACTCGCGGCCGTCATGGCAGCCTTGTTCCGCCGGACGAACTTTCCCCAACGGTAGCTTCGGCCGCCTTCCGCCGCGCTGACCGGATACCCCGTCCGGAGCGCTTTCAGATCGGCCGCAAACGCGTCCGCCGTCGGATAACGCCGGCCCGTATCGGGATCGCAGGCCCGCGCGATCACCGCCGCCTGCTCCGGCTCCGGGGCGGGGAACAGCCGGTTCGTCAGCCGCCCCAGCCCGGCGATGTCCACAGCGGTCGTCGCCCCTTCGATATCGCTCGCCCGCGAAATACCGAAGTCGATAAGCTTCACAGTGCCGTCTGCCGTTACCAGAACGTTCAAGGGCGTGAGGTCGCGATGCACCACCAACCGCGCATGGGCGTGGGATACGGCATCGGCGACCGATTCGAGAAGCAGCAGCCGCGCGTCTCGGTTCAGCCCTCGCTCGGCAGCCCAGCGGTCCAGCGCAACGCCGTCAACAAGCTCCATCACGATGAAAGGGCTGCCGTCCGCCGTTTCGCCGCCGTCGAACAGGCTCGCGATGTTGGGATGGCTGAGTGTCGCCAGCGTCCGCCGCTCCTCGCGGAACCGTTCGGCGAGCTGTTCCGACAGCAGTCCCGGCTTCACCAGCTTGATCGCGACCTCATGCTCGAAATCGCCGGTGGCGCGCACCCCGCGATAGACAGCGCCCATCCCGCCCCGCCCGATCAGCCCGGTGATCCGGTACTGGCCGATGCGCGGCGGCAGCGGTCGGTCCGCCAGCCCCAGCGCCGCGGCGCCGGTGCGCAGCGAGGAAATCCGGTCCGCTTCCAGCATCGCCGCCAGTCGGGCCTTCACCGCTTCATCGGCGGTCCGCGCATCGATCCAGGGCTGCCGCGCGCTTTCGGGCAGATCCAGAAGGTCGTCAAGAAGGGCTAGCGCTGCCCGCTCCACCTCGAGCCGGGCAGCATCAGCCATCGATGGGATGGTCCAGGGCGTCCATGAGCCAGGCGCGCGCGGTCCGCCAGCGACGCTTCACCGTGGCCTCGGACTTCCCCGTCACCGTCGCGATGTCCCCCACCGCCATCCCCCCGAAATAGCGCATTTCCACCAGCTCCGCCAAGGCGCCGTCAATAGCTGCCAATCGCATCAGCGCGCTTTCCAGCGAAATCAGGTCAAGCCGCTGCTCGCCATCGATATCGGGATTGAGCGCCACCTTCTGATGCTGCCGCTTGTTGGTCCCTTTGCCCCGCGCATAATCCACCAGGATGTTGCGCATCAGCCTGGCAGACAGCGCCAGCATGTGCGCGCGGTCGGCAATGTCGATCCGCCCCAGCCGCACCAGCTTCAGGATGGCGTCGTTCACCAGATCGCCGCTGGAAAAGGAGGCGTCGCGCTCGCGGCGCATCTGCGCCGAGGCGATGGTCCTGAGTTCAGGGTAGAGCTGCGCCACAAGCGCATCGCGTGCCGCGCTGTCACCGGCGCGCCACCGCCTGATCAGCCCGTCAATCGGCTCCTCGCTTGCCACGCACTCGCTCCCCCTGCCATCAGGCAACGCTATCGCCCGACAGACCCCAAGACAAGTGAAGCCACCTGTCGTCCACCCTTGTAAATATTGATTTATGACGGCCTGAAAATTCGTCTGACCCGTTCTGCCGTTATCTGACGCTTGTCCAATCGAGGGAGCAGTGGTGGGCACCGCTCCCGAACAGGGAGTCTCGATATGAAGTTCGCAATTTTCGCAATCGGCGCCGCAATAGCTGCCGCAACACCGGCGACCGCGGTGCAAATCTTTTCGATTGGTTACGATACGCCCAATGGCAACGGTAATGCCAGCACTGGCAGCGCTTTCAATTATTGGGATCTGAACTATTCGGGCGTCGGGTCAACGACGACCGACGGCGCGCCCCTCAGTGGAGGCAGCGGCGACCTGACCGATGGCGTAGCTGCGAGCGATTTCTGGTATAATGTGGAGAACTTCGCCGGTACCGGCCCCTATGTCGGCTGGGTAAACCGGCCCGGAGGCGTATCCAATCCGCTGCTGACCTTCTACTTCAGCGGCGGCCCGACTATCACCAGCCTCAGCGCGCATATTGACAACAGCTTCTTTGGCTCCGTGGGTGCCCCGGCTTCGGTGCTCGTCAACGGCGTTGACTATGGCTTCACGGGACCGGCACCCGGCACAATCGGCTGGCTGACCGTCTCCGGACTTAATCTTACGGGCAACACCCTCACGGTCCAGTTCAACCAGCGCACCGACTTCGCCTGGGTGTTTGTCAGTGAAGTGACCTTTGATGGTTCCGCTTCGGTGGTGCCCGGCGTCCCCGGTATCCCCGAACCCGCCACCTGGGCGATGATGATCGCCGGCTTCGGGTTCGTCGGGGCGGCCGCCCGCCGCCGGCGCGCCGTGTACGCTTCGGCCTGACCAGCCGGCCGCCTCGCGGCTGCTTCCAGGACATGGGGACGGCGGCAGCGACCGTCCCCATTTTCGTTTGCGTCCGCCTGCCTGGCCTTTGCCACCGGATGGCCGGCAGTGACGAAGGGACCGCGAACAGGTAAACAGGCTCGGCCACCGAAAATGTGCGCGATGGCGCCGCGCACGCGGAGGTCACCGACCGCTTCACTGCGCTCTACATGCCGGAGCCGGATGCCACTGGCTGGCGATTGACCTTTGCCTCGAATCCCTTATAGGCGGCTTTCCGCTTGCAGGCTTTCGGGTTTGTTGCGCCGTCCGAGATTGCGGGTGCCCGTAAGGGCTTAAGCTAAAAGGCCTGCATGAGACGAGGAACAGCTTTGGCCCTCTGACGCCGTGCGATGGCTGGGAGGGATTTGCAGCGGGGCGTCGGCCCTTGCTGTCGGCGATCCTTTTCGGGCGGGCCTTTGGCCCGGATTCTCAAAAATCCTGGCTATCGGCTCAACTGGCGTTCCGCCTTTTGGTGGGCGCCGCAATGAATGGAGTGAGCATGGATCGTAACCAGAAGAAGGAACTGGTCGCCAATCTCGCGAAGACGCTCACCGAGACGCAGGTGGTTGTGATCACACGCAACCACGGCCTTACGGTGGCGCAGGTTTCAGACCTGCGCATGCGGATGCGTGGAGCTGGCGCCCAGTTCAAGGTGACGAAGAACCGGCTTGCCCGCATTGCTCTGGAGGGCACGCCCTATCAGGATATCGGCCAGATGCTGGTCGGCCCTGTGGGTCTTGCTACCTCTGCCGACCCGGTTGCAGCTGCGAAGATTGCAATCGAGTTTGCGAAGACTACCGACAAGTTCGAAATCGTCGGTGCTTCGATGGCGGGGACGCTTCTTGATGCGAACGGGGTGAAGGCGCTTGCCGAACTTCCGTCTCTCGATGAGCTCCGGGCAAGGCTGGTGGGCCTGTTGCAGGCACCGGCAACCAAGATTGCGCAGCTTTCGACGGCACCCGCCGCCAAGCTGGCGCGTGTGTTCGCGGCTTATGGCGACAGCCAGGCTGCTTGAAGATAAAGGAGAATCAACATGGCTGACCTGAACAAGATCGTTGAAGAGCTTTCGGCTCTGACCATCCTCGAAGCTGCTGAGCTTTCGAAGCTGCTCGAAGAGAAGTGGGGCGTTTCTGCCGCTGCGGCTGTTGCCGTTGGTGCCGGACCTGCCGCTGCTGCGGCACCTGCTGTTGAAGAGCAGACCGAGTTCGACGTGATCCTCACTGGTGACGGTGGCAAGAAGATCAACGTCATCAAGGAAGTCCGCGTCATTACCGGCCTGGGCCTGACCGAAGCCAAGACGCTGGTGGAGTCCGCTCCAAAGGCCGTCAAGGAAGGCGTGAACAAGGAAGAAGCCCAGAAGGTGAAGAAGCAGCTTGAAGATGCCGGCGCGACTGTCGAGTTGAAGTAAGCTGAAAGCGGCTGTGGCCTGGACCGTGATTGCGCAGCAATCACGGGAAGGCCCGCAGACTCGCTGAAAGCTCGGACGGCACGAAAAAAGGGCGGGGAGAAATCCCCGCCCTTTTTTGCGTGTCCGACGGCGCGGCTTTGCCGCGTTCTTCTACGTTCTACGAGGTGCCGTGTCGGACTCACAGGCTTAGCCTGTGGCCTAGCTTGACGCCGCTTGGACTATTCCAACAGGTTGCGACCACGTTCCAGGGCGGCTGTTGCGATGCAGTCGGAACGCGACCCGCTTCAGCGCTCGAGCCGGAGGTTTCCGAGCTGGGTGCCGATTTCGCGGAAGGAGGTTCGCAGATCGGCGGCTGTGGGGGCGTGGAAATAGTAGCCGGGGCCGGTTGCGCAGCTTTCATAGAGCGCGCGGGTTGCATTGCTGGTGCCGAGCGTGATGGTGTAGATACGAATTCCTTGTGCCTTGATGTTGTTGCACAAAGTGGTCATTCGCTGGTTGATGCGGGTGGTTGCGGTGGCGGCATTGCTGGTGCCGAGCCGGCCTTCCGACAGGCGGCCGTAGGCGGTGTAGTCGGCCGCTGGCGGGCGGCTGTAATCGAACCAGAGATTGTCTCCATCCGTCATCATCACGATGACCTTGACCATGAAATCGCGCGGGCCGGGATAATCGAGCGGGAGACCTGGCGGGGTAACGGTTCCCCAGGCGCTGGTGCCCCAAAGGCCGCGCCAGCGGGGCGACAGGGTCATCCAGCCGGCTTGCAGGCCGACATTCCCCATCGTGCCGCCGCGACTGGTGAACTGGAGGGACGCAATGATGTCTTCCAGTGCCCGGCGATCATTGGTGAGGCCTGCAACGGGCTGGCCGCACCCGACATTGGGGCCCTTGCGGTTGTTGGCCGACGTGCGGGACTGGCGCGGGTCCAGCGTGTCGGTATCGTCCGGGTCTGCGACTTCGTTGGATGTGATGGTGGGGGTTGTCCCCCAATCCGCATCGCCGAAGACGGGGCCGTTGCGCGGTGTGTTGAAGCCGAATTCCCTGGCGGCGGTGCGCGACCGGGTGGACGCGTAGAGGAAGGGCTGGAACGGCGCGATGGCGGGTGGCGTATCGGTCTGGTCTTCACCGCCCTGCCGGGCTTCGATGCAGCCGCGCCAGCGGAAGGGCGCATAGGCTGCGAGAGCGGCGGGGCCGCCTTGCAACCAGGCACTGCGATCCGGACCGAGGTTCACGGCGCTGCTGTAGGGCACGACCGAGACGAACAGGGTATCGAGGTTGCTTCGGTTGCCGAACAGGATGCCCACGAGATCTGCAGCGGCAAGGCGCATCTGGGTCATGCCGGTGCCGGCCATCGAGCCGGTCACGTCGAGGACGAGCGCCAGTTCCATGCCCATTGTGGTGCGGCGGCCGGTGGCGGACGCAGCGATCGGCAGGGTTTTCCAGCGGCTGCCTGCGAGCTGGAGGAAGGTGGTGCCGATGCGGCCGCTGGCGACGATCTCGAGCGTCTGGCCATCTGGCGAAGGGGAGACCTGGAAGCTATCGACCGAGACGCCGCCGGATTGGGAGAAGTTTGCGTTGAAGAACATGCGGGCGTCGATTGTCGGATCGCGGGTGCCGAGGACACGCGCGCCAGCGAGAGCCGCGGAATCCACAGCCTGGCCGAGGCGATCCTGTGCCATCCAGGCGCGACCGAAATCGACACCGAGGCCCGCCAGAAGGGCGAGCGGCATCAGCATGAGCGCAGCGCCGAGCGCGACGTTGCCGGACCGATGGCGGCGATCAGGCGCGGTACGATGCGGGGCGATCATGATGCGACCACCGGGCCGCCCAGGCGCGGGCGACGGACCGCCACGCTGCGGAATTGCCAGTCCTCTTCAAGCCCGAGCAGCCTTCCCGAAAGCAGCCACGGCTGGAACGTGCTGGCGACTTCGGCGTAGACCGCGCTTTCGCCAGGCGCGATGGTGACGCCGCGCAGGCGGGACGGGCTGACCTGGCCGGGGATGTCGGTTCGGCCCCAGCGGCGCTGCCAGCTGGTTTCGACGCCGGAGCCGCGATTGGCCATGACAGTGACGATCAGCGCGCCATCGGCCGTGAGATCGACGGGGCGGGCGACCTGGGATGCGGCAAGCATGAGGATGGCGATTTCCTTGCCGGAGACAACCCTTGACGGGTCCATCTCGGCGGTGAAATTTTCGGTCTGGGAGGCGAGGTCTGCGACGGCGGTTGCAGCCGATGCGGCGAGCTGTGCTGCCAGCACGAAACGGCCGAGATCGACCATGGCGAGGAGGAAGCCGAGCAACAGGGGGGCAGCGAGCGCGAATTCGAGCGCGCCTGCCCCCCTGCGCCTGCGAGAGGCTGGCCGGAACCAGTATTCCGGCACGGGGCGAGAGGCCGGCCGGAACCGGCATTCCGGGGGGGGGCGGGAGGGATCAGAAGGGTTCATTGCGCACCACCACCCGGGATTCGAAGGATAGCAGCCGATCCCGGCCGAGCCCCGGGGTGAGCCCGGTGAGCGGCGTGGTGACGTAGCGCAGCGTGTAGATCGCGACTTCATCGCTGCTGCCGGCGGACGGGGTTGCCTGATCGGCATCCCACACGCCGTTTGCGTTGATGTCGGTGAAGGCTTCGCCGGGATCGTGGCGCCCGTTGCCGTTGATGTCGGCCAGGGGCTCAGGTTCGCCCACGGCCTGGTAGCCGGCGTAGGAGCCGACTTCGAGGCAGAGGCCAGCCGGCTTCAGGACGACGCCGGCGCTACGGGCGACGATGGCGCGGATCCGATCGAGACGATTGTTGGCCGAGCCCCCTTCGTTGCAAAGGCGGACCAGGGCGACGTTTGCCGGCAGCGGCTGAGGATCGGCCTGGCCGGTGATCCCGAAGCGGGAGGCGTTGCGGGCGGCGTGGCCCATCTGTTGCTGGATGAGCGCCAGCCAGGCGTGATCTGCTGCTGCTGTGAGCAGGAGGATAAGGAACGGCATGACGGCCGCTGTTTCCAGCGCCGATGCGCCGCGCGCCTTTTGTGCACCGGGCGGGTGCTTCACGGTGCTGCCACCGACGGGCCCGGTACTGTGATAGCGGGCGCTGTGATGACAGGCACTGTGATGGCAGGCGCTGTGATGGCAGGTGCCGTGAGGGTGTGCGAAAGGGCGAGATTGTGGAGGGCGGCGCGGTTGAGGGGATCGATGTCGAGTGCTCGCGCATAGGCGTGTTGCGCGGCTGCATGGTCCCCCACGAGATCCCGTGCGACGCCGAGCCCGGTCCAGCCGCGGGGATCGGCGGGGCTTCTGGCGGTTGCTGTGGTGAAGGCGGCGACGGCAGCCTTGCCGTGGCCTTGTGCAAGTTGGGCCCGGCCCAGGCTGAGCGCGATGCCCGGATCGCGCGCGTTGAGGGCTGTGGCGCGGGCAAGCGCGGCCACAGCGCTTGCGGGCTCTCCGATGCGGGAGAGTGCATCGCCGAGCTGCGCCCATGCGGCCGGGTCTGCGGGATTTTCGAGCGTGGCAGTACGCCAGAGCCGGGCCGCGGCCTCCCACTGGCCTGACCGGGCCGCGGCGCGGGCCAGGATCGGGGTGAGGCTTTCTTGTGGCTGGGCCGCTGGCGCAGGTTTGCGGGCCGCCAGCGGGGCGGGCGCAAGCAGCAGGGCTGCGAGGGCAAGAACCGGGACAAGGACGAGGTTTCGCATGATCTGGCCTTTAACGGCTGGGCGGTCACATTTTTTGCAGAGCGCCGACGAGTTGGAGAAAGGCCGGGCCTGCAACCACCAGGGTTGTGGCGGGCAGGATGAACACGATCATCGGGACGGTGATGACAACCGGCAGGCGGGCGGCGCGCTCTTCCATCCGGGTCTGCCGGATCAGGCGGAAATCGGCGGTGAGAATGCGCAGCGCGCGGCCGAGCGGGGTGCCGTAGCGCAGCGTCTGCGAGAGGGTGGAGGCGATCGAGCGGACGGATTCGAGCTGCACCCGTTCGCCCATGTTGTAGAGCCCCTGGAGGCGATCGGAGAGGAGCCGCATTTCCGACACGGTGACGGCCAGCTCGGAGGCGAGTTCGGGGTGGACGTCTTTCAGCTCACGGGCGACCCGTTCGAGGCCAAGTTCGATGCCGACGCCGGCTTCGGCGCAGACGACAAGGAGATCGAGGGCATCGGGGAGGCCGCGATCGATAAGGTCGCGCCGCGCGGCCGCGCGGCGGGCGACGACAAAATCGGGACCGCGCAGGCCGATGAGGGCCGCAGCGAGCACGATGGCTGTGCCGATCAGCGCGGTTGGCGGATCTGGCGACCATTGGAGCCAGAGCAGAACCAGCATGACCAGAAGGCCCGACAGCAGGATCTTGAGGCCGATGAAGGTATCGACCGCACCCGGCGAGACCATGCCGGCGGCATAGAGGTTCTGGCGCAGCAGGGCGACTTCGGCCGTGCCGACGAGGGGCGTACGGGCAAGCAGGTCTCCCAGACGGCGGAGCGGACCTTCCCGGGCTGGCGCGAGAGCGCTGGCTGGAACGAGGACCCGAAGCCTAGCCTGAAGTGCGGCACGGGCGAGGCCCTTGCCCCGCATGTGGACCAGCAACGCGGCCGCGACCATCGGGCCCAGCAGCGTGAGGAAGAGGGCAATGCCGGGGTTCATGCGTCGACGGCGATCATGCCAGGCTCTTGCGCGAGATGGAGCGGATTACGGCGAGGCCGAACGCCTGGACAAGGATGGCGATGCCGAGCAGCCGGCGCCCGGCGCCCGTGTTGAACAGGAGCATCACATAATCCGGGCTGACGATCATGAGGATGCCGCCCACGACGACGGGCATGAACGCAAGCACCAGAACAGTCGCCCGCGTTTCTGACGTGAGCGCCTTTGTGCGGAGCTTTACGGCGCGGCGCTTGCGGATCGTTTCGGACAGGTTGTCGAGTGTTTCGGCGAGGTTCCCGCCGGTCTGTCGTTGCAGGGCGACTGCGACGGCGAAGAAGCGGTAGTCGGCGAGCGCACAGCGTTCGGCGAGCGCCACCAGGGCAGTATCGAAACTGACACCCAGCTGGATCTGATCGACGCAGCGCCGGAATTCCGGCCCCGTGGGCGCTGGCAGTTCTGCACCGACGGCGCGCATGCCCTCGTTGACGGGAAGGCCGGCGCGGACGCAGCGGATGATGATGCCGAGCGCGAGGGCGAACTGGTCCTCCATGGTTTCGCGGATGGCGGCCCGGCGGGCTGCGACCATGGATCTGGCGGCGAACAGCGCTGCGGGGATGCCGGCGACCATGGCGACAAGATCCGGCAGTGCGAGCAGTTTTGCGAGGCAGACATAAGTTGCCAACGTTGCGGCGGCCGCTGCGAGAAGGGGTGCGGCCGGGGTTATCGGCTCGTCGGTGGCGATGGCGCGGTTTAGGCCGAGGACAGGATCTAACCAGCCGCCGAGTTTCGCGAGCACCGGGATGCCCATGCGACGGCGGGCCGGCTGCTGAAGGCGCAACCCGGCGGGGCGCAACATTGCGAGCCGCTCGGCAAGGCGGCGGCGGTCCTTGCGTCCTGGCCCCAGCAGGGGGGGCAATTCGCGGATGGCGCCGTTCATGCCGGCCCGGCTGCTGCGGCAGTGTAGAGCCCATCGAGCCCGAAATAGCGCAGGCGGGGCAGGAATTGCGGGCGGACGCCGGTGGCGCGGAATTCGCCGCGCAGCGTGCCGTCGCGGTTCTCGCCATCATATTCGTAGGTGAACAAGTCCTGGAGGACGACGACATCGCCTTCCTGCCCAACGACTTCGGTGACCTGTGTGATGCGGCGCATGCCATCGCGCATGCGCTGCACCTGGACGATGACATCGATGGCGGACACGATCTGTTGCCGGATGGCGGCCGATGGCAGGCCGACCGCCCCCATCAGCACCATGTTTTCAATCCGGGCCAGTGCATCGCGGCTGTTGTTGGCGTGGATCGTGGACATGGAGCCATCGTGGCCGGTGTTCATGGCCTGCAGCATATCGAACGCTTCGGCGCCGCGGACTTCGCCAATGATGATGCGGTCCGGCCGCATTCGCAGCGCATTGCGGACGAGGTCGCGCTGGGTGATGGCACCTTGGCCTTCCAGATTGGCGGGGCGGGTTTCCAGGCGGACCACGTGGGGCTGCTGGAGCTGGAGTTCGGCGGCGTCCTCGATGGTGACGAGGCGTTCGGTGCTGTCTGCAAAGCGGCTGATAGCGTTGAGGAGGGTGGTTTTTCCCGAGCCGGTGCCGCCCGAGATCACGATGTTGAGGCGGCTGCGCGCCATGACCTCGAGCACGCGGGCGAGATTTTCGGACAGGGCGTGGAATTCGACAAGCTTGGCGAGATCGATGCGCTTCTTCGCAAACTTCCGGATGGACAGGCACGGGCCATCGAGCGCCAGCGGGGGGATCACGATGTTGACGCGGCTGCCGTCTTCGAGGCGGGCATCGAGGAGCGGCGAGCTTTCATCGACGCGGCGGCCGATGGCGGATGCAATGCGCTGGGCGATGGAGAGAAGGTGCGCGTTATCCCGGAAGCGGATGTCGGCCTTGGAGAGCTTTCCGGATTTTTCGATGAAGGTGCAGTTCGGGCCGTTGACCATGATGTCGGTGACGCGCTCGTCTGCCAGCAGGGGTTCGAGCGGGCCGAGGCCGAGCATGTCGTTTACGAGTTCATCGGCTAGCGCTGCCTGTTCGCGGCTGTTGAGCTGAACGCGTTCCTGCGTGACCACAGCACCTACAGCGCTGGCGATGGCCGCGCGGAGCATAGCGCTGTCCATTTCGGCGACGTTGACCGGATCGAGCCGGGACAGCGCAGCGCGACGGACCGTGGCGAACTGTTCGGCGCTGGCGCGCATGAGCACGGTATCATCCGGGGTTTGCAGGCCGGGCCGGGTTTCTTCGCTGACGTGGCGGCGACCGAAGCTC
>Ga0335395_10000126_pt1 | contig 47587 bp, 17 predicted proteins | sample MAT02_FD_205744 | JGI IMG/M metagenome (GOLD analysis project Ga0335395, IMG submission 205744) | Freshwater microbial communities from Lake Fryxell liftoff mats and glacier meltwater in Antarctica - MAT-02 (spades assembly) (version 2) ... | reverse complement strand
GACCATGATCTGGGCCATGGATCCTGCTACCGGCGCGATCGTCGAACGCTTCATGGCCGGCCCCGAAGTCGCCGGCTACAACGGCTGGTTCGACTTCAACAACACGGTCAACGTGGTGAAGCGCAGCGACGGCCACTACCTGCTGCTCGCCGAGGACAACGGCGCCATCAAGACCGCGCTGTATCACTGGAAGCCAGCCAAGTAATCGCGCTGATCACTGGTTAGGACGCAGCAAGCCGACGCATGAGCGTCCGCTTGCTGGGTTTAACGCTAACCGCCTCCTCCCCTGGCCCAAGCATGTTGGGCCAAGGCTGAGCAGCCATCAAAAACGCTCCAGTTAGGATCCATCACACCATGACCCTCCCCGCCATCGACTTCCACGCCCATCATAGACCGCTGGGTGCTTGGTGCAGCTTCACCTGCGGAGCGCACAGCGAGGGCGGCGGCTTTGGTCTGGAAAGTGGGGCGATCCCCCAGCAGCGGCGAACGAACATCGGCTGGGCAGAAAACGAGCAGCGCCACTACGACTTCGTCCACGACCGCTTCACGGTCGGGGGTTTCTCGTTCGCGCTGTTCACGCAGGTCCAGGCCCCGCCCGAGGCCAGCGTCGCGCCCATCGCCGCCGAACGCTTGGCCTACCTGCCCGCCATCGCCGGCGAATTGGCGTTCGACACCTGGCAGGGAACCAGCGCGATCGCCGTTGTCTCGTCGTCAGCCGCTTCGCCATCGTGAGTCAGGAGACTGGCCCATATTTGATTGGGCCCGTCCCTATTTCCCCAATTTAACCCTTGTGGTAGTATTGAATGCCACCTTCATCCAGCAGGATCCTCCATGTCTACAACCGGCATCAACATCACCTCAGCGGTCGTACTTGGGTCTCAGGTCGATGCCCAGGGCTGCTGGACCGGCATCGCCAGCATCACAGTTGATGGGACCGAACTACTCGCCCCCGGCCAGCGCTGGCGGCCCGAGATCCGCACCCCTGAGGGTGTCGAACTGTGTCGCTTCGTGCCGGTGGGGATTGAGCGGCGGGGCGAGGCCACCCTGCTGCGCCTGCGCGCCCATGCTCGGCCGACCCGGATGACCGAGTGGCAGGTCCACGCACCGCGCGCCCGGTTGAACCTCAGTGACATCGATGCCGAGCCCAGCCCGCTACCGGGCACGGTGGTTGAGCTTGAACTGCGCCCCGCCGAGCGCGTGCTGGATGGCACCCGCTTGCGTGGCTTCAGCTATCGCTGGCGCTTCACCAGCGACACCTTGGCCATCTACAAGATGCTGGAGCGCGTTCCGTTCGCTCCGGGCGGAACGGTCAATGGCACTCAATTGGTGCAGCGTACTCCTTTTGCTAATCCCATGCCGGTGCTCGGTGGAGCCGACAGCACCTGGTCCACCGAGTGGTACCTGCCCGACTGCGAAAATCCGACGATCTTCCAGTTTCACCCCTTTCAGGCCGAGTTTAACGGCTTCACCTTTCTGACCTGCGCCAGTGGTACCCTGATCACTTGGGCCACTGCGATATCGCACATCCGCAGCCTGTTCGAGAAGCAGCGCGACCTTGATGCCGTGCTGCACTGGCACGAGCACTGCGGCGATGACACCGATGCGTTCGTCTCGGCCCCGATGGAGGTCCTGTGGGCGCCCGGTGCCTTGTCCGCCAACAGCCGCGATGACCTGCACGAGCGCATGCGCGAGCTGGTCTATACCACCCTGCACGCCGAGGCCGGCATGGTTCAGCAGCGGGTCCAGAGCTATGGCTTGATCACCGAATGGTCAAATCCGGATATGGACCGCTATATCCAGGTCGCGTTGCCGCGCCTCGCCAGTGCGGGCGTGCAGGCGATGTTCATCCAGAGCCTCCTCCACCACAACCAGAACCAGTGGGGCATCGGCAATATGTGCGCGACGATTGATCTCGCGCCCTCGCCGCTAATCGGGCCTGCCAAGTTTAAAGAATTCTTCCAGACCGCCAAGCGGCTCGGCATGAACGTCGAGATGTGGATGGGCGCGTATATGTCGACCTTGGTCCGGCTCGCCTGGGAAACCGCGAGCGAGTACGGTACCTTCGGCATCGACATTCCCAGCCGTACGCCCGGCACTTTGGGGCATGCGATCAAGACGGCCAAGGCGCCCTGGGTGCGCAACCTCGGCGGTCATCACGACAACGACCACTACCCGAACATCAACGTCCTGAATCTGCGCGACCCCACGATCCTCGCGTTCATCACCGACGGCTGGATCAATTTACACCAAGAATTCGGGGTCGGCGGCATCTTCAACGACAGCTCGAACAGCATGACCAACGACAAGTTCCACTTCGTGCAGAATCCCCAGGGCTCACTCACGGGGGCGACCCCTGACCAGGCCCAATTCCTGGGTAAATCCCGAGGTGCCAAAGAGAATCGTTCGCTGATCCAATCACTCTACCCGGCCGCGATGAAGATGTGGGCCGACATGCAGCGGGCGGGCCTGACCATCAACACCGAGGACCTGGGCGTGTTCGGCACCCATCGTCATCCCGGTGGCGGCGGCACCTCGTACCGCCTGCGCAGCATGCCCCTGTGGAGCGACTGCGTCGGTGAATTCGATGTCGAGGTCGCCCAGGCTGCGGGGATGGATCCGCAGCTCGAATACTTCCGTGGCTATGCGCTGCGCATGGCGTGGATCACTTACTGGGACATTCCCACCGACACCCTCATCCTGCGCGAGACGGTGGACGCCAAGCGCACTGGCAGCCACGGCCCCCATGATGACTTCACGCCCTTCCACGCCGGAGTCATTAAAGCCTTCAACGCGGCCGAGCCGTTTATGCACCACCGGCGCATGCTCGACAACGGCGTGCTTTACCGCCAGGGCGCGGTGCGGATCCTGTGGGCGACCGCCGATGGCAGCCATGACCTGGGCGCCGAGTGCCGGGTGACCAACCTGATGACGGGGGAAATGCGCACGGTCAGTCGCTTGAATGCCAAGCGACTGCAGGCGTACAGCATCACTGGGTAGAGGAACCGAACTGGTCTGTCACAGCCCTCTCAATCAATCGTTAGAGATCAAAGTAACACAGAGGATATCACATGCGCCTTATTTCCCTCGTCCCCATCCTTGCCTTTGCCAGCCTTTCGGCGGCGGAATTCGATCCGGGCGTGACCACGACCCTGGGCCTGGGGCCCAAGTACCAGGAACTGATCTCGGGCGGCTGTGACGGCTTCATGGGCGGCTTTACGAGTCGTGCCAACACCGAGCAAGTGCGGGTCATTCAGACCAGTTGCAGCGCCATAGCCAACATCCTCTGGCCGGGTGAGGCAGCCAAGCTTGGCTTCCAGGTCCAGAACAAACAGGGCACGCCGATAACTGGGAAAGGGACCGTCTCGATCATCCGCATTGGCCTGTGGACCTCGCCCAAGGAAGGCGACTTCTTCAAGGTCGGTATGCGTAAGCTCGAAGAGCTGCCGAGCATCCCGGTTGACGTCTCGATTCCGGCCAAGGGCTTTCAGGATTTCAGTGTCGATCTTAATCTGCCCGAGACCTTCGGCGGCTATGTCGTAATGATCGACGTGCCTGGCTTAGAGCGCCACTACGTCGCGTCGATCGCGCGCTCGTTGAAGAACCCCAAGCCGAACCCGTTCAATCGTCTGGCGATGGACATCCCGTTCATCCCCGCGCTGCTGCGCATGGGCGCTCAGCCCAACCGTACGGGCTTCACATTCCGGGCGACCAAGGACGCGGATTACGAAGAATATTACCAGCGCTGGGCGAAGTATCTGCGCGAGTTGCACGCCGCCGGGCTGACCACCACCATCGAGTGGGGCCACGACGCCGAAGTGAACGGCCCCAAGGTTCCCCTGGGCGTGCGTCGCCAGCACCTCGAAATGATCGACGGTAAGCTGGTCAACAAAACCGAGCACGGTGACATCGTGTGGATGCCGCAGTTCGATCCTGACTTCAAGGCCTATGCCAAGCGCGTTGCCCTCGAATTCGGTGCGCCCAAGGGCCCAGTCATCGCCATGCGCCTGTGGAATGAACCGTGGGAGGGTGCCTCGATCGCCGGCTGGGGCGCGGATATGATCCGCTTTCGCGAGATCTTTACCGTCATGGCCGAAGCGGTCGAAGAGGCCCGCGCCGAGGGCGGGGTCAAGATCCTGTTGTCGGGTTGCGATTCGTCTTCGAACACCTTCGACAAACTGTTCTGCGACGGCAAGGATACCTTCGTCAATCGCCTCGACGCCATGTCGGTGCATTACCAGAGCAACAGCCCAGCCTCGACGGTGCGCGCCTTCCTAGATCGCAAAGGTGAGCGCGGTCCGGTCCAGACCTGGGATACCGAAAGCTGGATCGCCAACAGCGACGACCGGGTTCCGGCCTGTCTTGCCACCATGTACGCGCTTGGTCAGCAGCGTGCGGTCGGCATCCACAGCGGTCGGACTGTTTCGACCGAGGACTTCGTCCAGAAGCAGACCGCTGCGGGAATGGAACAGGCCGTGAATCTTCAGGCGTGGCCAGTGGCCGCCGCTGTGGGTGCGCTGATCCACTTTGTCGGCGACCGGCCGTTTGAGAAAATCGAGCGTCACGGCCTGCCCTGGACCTACGTTTTTAATGGCGAGGCAACCGCGCCGGATGATGGCTGTATCGTCGTGGTCGGCGATCTCGCCCCGGTGTTCGGAGCAGGCCGCGTGATCATGCGCGATGTCCGTCCGTTGAAGGAAGTTGAAGCCAAGCGAGCCCTGCATGCGCGCCTCGCGACCCTCACCCCCGGCAGTGACGAGCACGCCAAGGCCTTGGCCGAGTTCAGTGCCCGTCAGCCGTTTGCTGGGGCAGGCGCCAACCTCACCCTGCCTGCGGATGCTCGCTGGGGTGTTTACGATAGCGTGGGCAATGCCCTGAAGCCGATCAACAACGCCTATGTCGTCCCCATTGACGATAGCGGTTGGTATCTGCGCGGTGATGGCAAGCCGGGTTCCTTCGCGGCGCTGCGCGCGGCCCTGGCGACTGCGCCGATTACCGGGCTCGCCCCGCTGAGTTTGGTGATCATTGATCCCCGCGAGGATCTTGCTGCCGGGGCCACGGTCACGGTCAACGTCACCAATGTGCTCAACCGCGCCATTAACGCGACCATCGGCGGCACCATGGGTGCCATCGCCCTGGCTGCTCAGCCGGTCAGCCTCGCCCCCGGCGAGACCAAGGTCCTCAACTTCGCTGTGAAGGGCGCTCCAGCCCAGGCCAACCTGTACAGCCTCAGTCTGGTCGCTGATGCGGGTAAGGATGGCGCGACCCTGGTCCACGAGGTGGTCCGGGTCAACGTGGTCGCCAAGCGCAGCATCAAGGTCGATGCCCAGTTGGATGACTGGCAGGGTGTGCTGCCTTTGACCATCGCCAGCGACGGCACCGCCAGCCCCACAGACGCCGAAGCGGCTTGGTGGCCGGACAGGCCCTTCGCCAGCGCCACCGCTAAAGGTCTTGCCACCGGCTACATCGCCTACGACGACCAAGGCATCGCTTTCGCCGCCAAGATCGCCGACCAGACCGTGGAAGAAGGCGTTTTCAACTTCCAGACGCTGGACGAAGATCAGTTCTTCTACCCCGAAAAGGTTATGATCCCCGACGGCAAAAAGGGCTTCAAGGAGGCGACCTGGCCCGCTGGCGTCCGCCGCTTTTCCTACGCCAAGTTCCCCTGGCTGCCCTCGGGCGGCGCGCCCGATTTCGACAACGTTCAGATCGGCTTCAATGCTGTCGATGACGACCACAAGCCGTGGTACCCGGCCACGGCCGGGACCATGAAGGGTTTCGCCGACTACTGGAGCACCGACTACGAGTACGCCCTCAACCGCGTGGCTCCCCAGTATGGCGGCGGCAATGAGGTCGTCCGCCTGCGCCATCCCGAGCAGCCCAACAAGCACCATTATCCGCGCCAGCCGCGCACCGCGATGGACGGACCGGTGCAAGGCGCCGAGCTGGCGATCCGCCACGAGAACGGCCTGCGCGTGGTCGAGGCCCGTATCCCCTGGTCCGAGATTCCAGCGGTGAAGGCCCGCCTCGACGCCGGCAAGCCCCTGAAGTTCTCGTTCCGGGTCAACGACGGTGCCGGTGTCGGTTGCCTTGAACTCGCCAAGGACCGCAGCGTGTCGCGCGTATCGAGCTACAGCTTCAAGGTCGATTGGAACACGCACTGGGCCAACGAGGTGGCCTTCGGATGGGAGAAATGATGAGCACCGCCAGGAGCGCCGAGCGCCTGCTCGGCTCGTTCGCACCGGCGGCCATCGCAGCCCTGGCGTGCTGCCTGGCCACCTGCACTGCCGCCGAAACCGCGAACAGCGCCCCGCGTCCGACCTTGGTGGTGCCGCATGCTGCCATCGTGCCGCTGGTCACCGCCGCCGCCGATGATCCCGCCTGGGCGGCGGCAGTGGTGATCCCATCGCTCCATCAGGCCTACAACCACGAAGGCCCGGCGGTCATCGTGCCTGGCACCACGGTCAAGGCCCTGTGGACCGCCGAGGCCCTCTTTCTGCGCTGCATTGCTGCCGACGACGACATCTACACCCCCAAGGACCAGCGCGACGCCGACCTCTACGACGGCGACGTATTCGAGATCTTCCTTGATCCGAGCGGCGATGGTCACGTAGTCTACGAGATCGGGGCTGCACCCAACGGCGCGGTCTACGACACCGCCACCCTGGTCACCGCCACGCCGGTCTACAACGAGGCCCTCGCCCTGGATTGGAACTTTGTAGGCCGTGACGTGTGGTTCCAGCGCGGCTGGAATCTTGACGGGCTACGCAGTGCAGCCAGCCGCACCGCTGCGGGTTGGACCATCGACGTGGTGATCCCAGCCAAGGGCCTGCTCCGCCGCCTGGGCAGCGAGCAGTTCACCGCCAACCAGAGCCTGCGCGCCAACGTCCTCCGCTACGACTGGCCGAAGGACCCCGACGGCACGCGCACTCACCTCCACCTCGACTGGTCGCCCACTGCTGCCGGCCGCCCGCACATCAGCGCCGCCGCCTTGGGGACGTTTCGCCTCGCACCGTAAAGCGGTATAAGAACAACGTTCGATTTACCTGGGCGTTGCCCTGGGTGACATGGGCGCGGGCCGTTGGCCCTTACGAACTCGTGCAGGAAACGGCATCGGGTGATGGCGAAAATATCTCTGGCGTCGACCATGAAAAAGCACTCAACCACTTGCCAGTAAAACACGTATATCATTTCGGCCGTTCGCTGGATTGCCAGGAATCGCACACTCCTTGGGTTCACTGAATAGTATTTCCAGCCCGCGGCATGACCGGCATGAAAGCATCCAGGCTGGTGCCAAGCGCTGCGCACGCTTGGACCTGCCACTGTTCAAGCCCGAGGGTCTGCTTTTCCCGGCGTCCGTTGCCGTCATCAATAACGACAGTCTGCACGCTGGGAAAGAGTTCGAAAAGAAACCGAGTGGTGATGTTGGCTGAGGGTTTATTCCGGTGATAGGGCAGGCCGACGTTGGGCGCGGTGAGATGGGCGCGGACGGTGCGCTGAATAATGCTCCAGGTCATCAGGCCGACGCAGTACATAAGGCCCATCGAGGCGATGCGCGTCGGGGTTTCGATGAACAGGCATGCTGCCGAATCGCCTCCAGCGCCAGACTGCTCATCACCCGATCCAGCCCAAACGTATGCAGATCATCCAGCGCCTTCGCTAGCCGTTCTTACGGAAAGCTCGCCAAATAGAAATCCGGATCCTGCATCACGGTCACCATATCATAGGGTGCTAGACTCTCGCGGATCCGCCACAAACTGTGCGCCCCCACAAACACCCCGGCCAAAATCGCCGCCACACATTCCCCCGTCGACACCACGCTCAACAGATGCTGACCCATCGCCGCATCGATCACCTCTAACACCCAGGCTCGACGCAGCACATCCATTATGGAGGATTAAGGGCAGATAGCATAAACGCTGAGGAATTTCAATATTCATCGGCGTCACCCTAGCGAAAAATTCCGTAAAACACAATAAAAACTTACATAAAACTCTTTTGACATAACTCGAGTCGGACTCGAGTTATGTCATGGGTAAAATTTGTAAGTCAAAAAACACATTTTCCGCGGACATTTTTAGGCAAGCTCCAGGAGTGGGCGTCGTAAGGTCTTCGGTATGTGAATACGGCTTGCGGGAATGCTCCACCGCCAGGGACTGCGGTAGGAAAGAATGCGGCAATCTGGAGGCGGAGCTCACTCCAGCGGGAAGGTCTCTCGTCCGGCTTCCAGTACCGAGCCATCGGCGAAGCTCAGTCGTGCCCACACCGCGAGTCCGGTGGGATCGGCGGGCCGGGTCAGGCTCAGTTCATACTGGTCGGTGCTGCCCGGCACCAGGCTGGCGCTGACCACCGTCGCGCTTTCGCTGTACTCGCCGCCGATCCAGCAGGCGACGTCGCTGGGCTGGGGCAGGCCGGCCTCGGGGGTGACCAGCACGCGCACAACGATGGTGCCGCTGGCAGCGTTGGGCTGCTGGGTGACTTCAACGAGATAGCCTGGCAGGGAACGCTTGCCCAGCGCGTTGCTAGACGGCGCATCGCCGCCGACGTTGCTGCCGCCGCCACCCGAGCCGCCCCCGCAGGCCGAGAGCAGCAGGGCGCCCAGGAGGAGGAAGATGAAGAGGCGCATGCGAGGACTCCGGAAGGTGGTGATGCAGAGAAACATCGATCAACCGTTTCCGCTCGGGGTGATGAGCAGCTGGTCGAACACGGCGGTGCACAGCACGCCGTCGTTGTGACTGGTCACCGCCAAGCCGATCTGCACCGGATTGGCCATGCTGATCGTCACACTGCCGACCACGGTCCAGGCCTGCCCGTCCGCGGATTCATAGCCTTTCAACAACGAACCCGCGCGCGTGAGCTTCAACCAGCGCGGCGCGCCGTTAGTCGAACCGGCGGTGTGCGACGCGGCGCTGTTACTGGCCGTGCGGCGCTGGAAGGCGACACCCTTGCCGGGCGTCACGCAGCAGAAGGCGAACTTCGCCCCGCTGCCCGTGCCTTCACGCACCATCACCCCGGCCTTGGCCCAGGCATGGGTGTTCTGCAGCGAAGCCACCCGCACCACGATCGTGCCGTCACCATTCAGGCTTTGCGAGGCGAACTGGAAGCCGTCGGAGCTGTTCCAGATGTCTCTGCCACTGCCGGCGATGGTAATGCTGCTGCCGTTGTCGGTGTAGCTGCCGAGCGTGCTCGTGCCGATGGCCAGCGAGTTCAGCGAGTTCAGCGGAAAGTCGACCGTCGGCGCCGCATACAGGCGATCTTGCGGAACCACCTGCTTGGCCAAGCCCGCACACGACCACGAAAGCTTGGCCGTGGCGCCCCTGGAGCTCTCGTAATATTCGACGCGGATGTCGTACGAGCTGCCGGCGACCAGGGCGATGCTGCCGCTGTCTTCGACCGGCGCGTGGTTGGTCCAGTTGTTGATCAGCTGGGTGCCGTTCACCCACAGCCGGATGCCGTCATCGCTCGTGGTAAAGAAGGTATAGGTCCCGGTGATCGGCGCCTGCACCTGGCCCGTCCAGCGCACTGAAAAAGCATCGGCATTGACGCCGGCGCCTGGTGAGCCGGCCCAGGTGAAGTTCAGGGTCGCATCCGTGCGGGTCAGCACCGAGGGCGCGGTCAGCGTCATATTGTTGAAGTAGCTCGCGCTGAGCCCGGTGCCGGTGCCCGTGCCCGTGCCGGGCGTGGGTGGCGTGGTGGTGGCGGTCACCGTCACCTCGCTGAACACGCTACCTCCCATGCCATCGCTGATCGTGACCCGCAGCACATAGGTGCCAACGCTACTGAACGTCACCGTGCTGGTGGCCGCCGCAGCCGTAGCGAAATTCGCCGTGCCGGGGCCGCTGCTGGTGCTCCAAGCGTAGCTCAGGGCATCGCCATCGACGTCGCTGGCAGTGACGCGCACCGTGGTGCCGGTCGCGGGACTGACCACCGTGGCATCGGCGGACGCCACCTCGCTCAGGGTCGGTGCATCGTTCACCGCCGTCACCGTGAGCGACACGGTGGCAACAGCGGAATCAATCTGGCCGTCGTTGACCTTGAAGGTGAAGCTGTCGGCGCCGTTATAATTAGCTGCCGGCGTATAGGTCACCGACGGCGCGCTGCCGCTGAGCGTACCGCGCACAGGAGGAGTCACGATGGTGAAGCTGAGCGCGTCGTTATTCGCATCGCTGCCGCTGAGCACCAGCGCCTTGGCGATGTCCTCGGCAGTGGTCGCGCTCTGCGCATGCGCCACCGGCGCGGTGTTCGTCGGGGCGGCGGGGGGTGGCGTCGTCGAGAGCATCAGGAACAGGGATTCCGCAGCGTCGCTGCGCAGAGCGTTCACTCCGAGGCGCGGAGCCGCCGAATAATCGGCGGTCTCGTTGCCGCCCCAGTCCTGCAGCATCGCACCAGATGCGTCGGTAAGGTATTGGTAGTGACTGCCGTTGGTCGTGGCGCGGTCCCAGCCGAATTGGACAATGCGGTGTGAACGGCCGGCATCGCCAGCGGCATAGTACGGCGAGAAATCGCGGAAAGCCCCGCCAGAAGCAAGCTGCTTGGTCATCTCGTTCATAAAGAAGACGTTCTGCGGTCCGGTGGCGCACGACCACTTCCCGGCCTTGGGACCCGTCGCCCACCAGATCGGAAACCAAGTGCCGGTCTCGACGCCGCCGCCCTCGCTGCCGCCGCTCACGGTGAAGTTGCCTGAGCTGTGGTTCCACGGCACCGCTACGCGATTGCGCTCGATCAGATTGTGGCGTTCCCAGCCACCGTGAAGGTTGATGTCGCAGTCGAGGTCGTTGGCCGCGATGACGTTGCCCGACGACGACCACTGCACTGACAGGTGGCGCAGTTCGCGCAGGGTATTCCGCGCGATCAGGCTATCCCACATGCGGCTGCAACGCAGGTAGCCATTGCCGCCCTTGCCCTTGTTCCACGAGCCGACGAAGCGGGAGTCTTGGATCTGGAGGTTCTTCGCGTTCTCGCTGACGATCGGATGCGACCCGGTCATGTCGGTGCGCACGTCGCGCGTCCAGCAATCGACCGCCCACTTAAAGACGATGCCGTGCAGCGCGTACTCCGGAGCCAAGTTGCCGTAGTTGTGCACCGCGTCCGCCGCGGTGTAGGAGTACGTCCCGCCGCTGATCTTGGGCAGGCCGGCGAGCTCCATCGAGATGCTCAAGGATTCGAAGCCGACGCCCACCACTGCGGTCACCGGCATCAGTTTGCTATAGTACTTTGTGCCCTCGAGCGCTGGCGATCCGTCAGAGGTATTGTTCGCCGGCAGGTCGAACTCGAGCGGCTTATCGAGCGTCACTCGGCGCGCGGCCGCGTCGACCGACACCACGCGGAACATTTGGCTCCGCACATGGAGATTCGACCACGCCACGTTGCTGCCGTAGGTGCGCGGGATGCCCTGCGACTCGTACATCTTCTGCGAGGCAGCCGCCCCGACCCACACCGGCTGTCCGACCATGATCGCGGTGACCGCAGAAGACGCGACGCTGGTGTCGAGCTGAACGACGGTGTCCCCCGCGCGCGCCACGTAGTCCGACTGCTGCGACACTCTGAGGCCTGCTTTCCAGTGCGCGTTGACCGTGCCTTCGAAGAGATCCTTGCGGTTCGCTGGCGCTGACGCGTAATCGCTGGCGTAGGCCGCATTCACGCCGCGTTGCTCGACGCGGAACAGGCCGCGTCCCGGCCAGATCCACCCACCGTTGGCTGACGAGCCCGATTTCATGGCCCCAAGTTCAGGCTGCGAGCCGTCGGACGTCAGCCGGTCGTAGCGCGTGGTGGTGTCGGGCCGGAATGCCAGGGTAGTCCCCGCCGCGTCTGATCCCGCACCACGTATGATGAGGAAGCTGGCGTCCGCGCGTAGTTGACGCGTCACCAGGATGCGACCCGCCGGCAGGCGCAGCAGCGTGAGGTTGTTGTAGCCAGCGCCGGCGCGTCCCCGCGCCGCGTCGATGGCCGCCTGCAGCGCCGCACTGTCGTCGCCGTTGTCGCCCGCGATCACGCCGTAGCTGGTGGCGTCGAGAGTGGCGCCGATGTCCGACGCCGTCGGCAACGCGCCAGTGCCACGGTAGCCGGCGAGGCTCCAGTCAGGCAGCCCGACGATGGCCGGCCTGCGCACGGTGAGATCCTCGGCGCTGATCACGGATGAGAACGCGAGCATCGCGGCCAGGGTGGCCAGCATGCTGGATCGTCGAGAAGTTCCGGACGATGGTGGTGTGCGCACCCCGACAGGACAGAGAACGCGGAGGAAGCCGAGGCAGGTGGGTGCGTTCATGGCGCCCCCTATATCCATTTAAGCGGCGTGGGCACGCGACAGCTGGGGATCTCGGCGTCACTGAGTGAGCGGGACGTAATCCAAATCTGCTGGATATTCCCTAGTTTTACCACGTTCTAGTAAGCAGTGCCCGATCCGCCACGGCTCTCGTTGCCGTGGCCGCAAGCGTTGCTGGGGCCGGGGTCTTGGCGTGCCCAGATGGCGACCACTCCAGGCGGCTGAGCCACCAAACCACGCCGCGATAAGCGCGTCCGCATCGACCTGTATGTGCCCTCCCACTCCTCTCTCCATGTCGGTCGTTGGCCTACTGTCACGGGAATTACCGGTTCAACTCAGGGTCAGCAAGACGGTGCGCATGCCGCCGGTCGGGATCGTCAGTTCGAGCAGGCCGGTGGCCGGATCGAAGCGCCGCTGCTTGGCTGCCAGGGCGCGGCCATCGACGCTGATACTGCGCGGGGAGCGGGCGCACCACAGGCCGATACGGCCGCCATCAAGCAGAGTGAGCTGATGCTGATCGCCATCGACGAGGTGCTCGGAGAGATGCCCGGCGCTATGGAAATGGTCAAGCGAACCGAATGGAGCGACCCCGGAACGGATCGGCGAGACGGTGGCGATCTCAAAGGATTTCGACCCGACGTTGACTGGCGTGCTGCCATTTTTGCCCAGGCGCACGACCGTAGCGCGGTTGTGCAGCCAGACCATTGCCGGGCCGGCCACGAGTCCCGCCACATCGCTGACCGAGACCTTCCAGGTCAGGGCCGCCTCGTTGTGCGGATTGGCGTGGAAGACCCCGACGCTGCCGACTTCGGCGCAGCGGCTGGCGAAGACCAACGGCACCGCCTCGGTCAGCGGATCGCGCACCAGCAGCTCGGCGGGCGGCAACGCGGGCGTGTCGGGACGCAGGACCAAGCCATCGGTCACCACCAGCTTGCGCAGCACAGCGGCATCGAAGCGACCGGGTTCATCGCTGACGTACACCGGCCCGCCACAGATGGCGCGGGCGGCGGCGTGGTACGCGCCGAAGGCTCCACCCGACCAGAACATGTCCCAGTCCGGCAAAGCTACGAGCTGGGTCCACACCGCGTTGTAGGCGTTCGACACCAAGTGACGCTGGTGGCCGTCGTCAGCGCGTGGGCCGTAGTCCTCGCTGTTGCGGGTGACGTTGGCGCAGGACAGGTGGTAATAATTGAGGCTATCCATCGCCATGCAGTGCAATTGTTCGCCGGCGAAGTGGACGGCGATCGAGCCTTGCAGCGCCTCTTGATAGGTCCGCATGCCCGCGACCGGGGCGGCGACGCCCTGCAAATGGCGCGACAACGATCCCTGATTATCGACCTTCACCATATCGACGCCGGCGGCGGCGATCTGGCGATGGTAGTCGTTGAAGAATGCGCTGGCCTGCGCCGGTGGCAGGGCGCCGTTCGGCACCGGAGTGGTGGACGGCGGGCGGGGTGCGCCGTGGGGGACTTCGACCACGCCGTAGTGCTTCGCAATGGCGGTGCCGGGCTTGATGCCTTCCCAGTAACCTTCGAGGGCGTGCCAGACGCCGACGCAACGTGCCCCTGCGGCCCGAGCCGCGGCGACCGTGGCCGCAAGGCCCTTGGGAAAGCGGTTCGGCTGGGAATCCAGGCTGCACAGCATGCCGCCCCACTCGGCGGGTGCGGGATCAGTGTCCTGCCAGCCATCGTCGAGGATGAACATCGGCGGGACCAAGCCGGCCTTGCGGAAAGCGCGGAAGCCGGCGGCGACGTTTACTGCGCTGACCTTGCGATAGAACGAATCCCAAGTGCACCAGCCGAACCAATCGATCCACGCCGGCAGCGGCTTGTCGACCCGCAGGCGGAAGCTGCCGCAGTGGTCGGCAAGGGCGCGGGCGGCGGCCTCCAGGGCGGCGTAGGGATCGGCGGCACGGGCCTGGGCGACGAGAACAAGGTCAGCGCTGCCAGGATCATGGTGGCGGATGGCCACCGCTGCCCCACGGACGTGGCCGGTCAGCACGCCCTGCACGCCGGCGGCGACGCCAGGCAGGATCGCCAACCAGGTGCGGCCAGTGCGCACCAGCAGGCAGTAGGTCGTTGCCGGAATGGTGGCTGCTCTATCACCCACCACGGGCGAGCACCAGTGCTCGCTATGGCCGCGGATGGCCAGCCAGCGGCTGCCCTTGGGCAACGGCAGAATCGCGCCGGAGCGCAGGGAGGAAATGGTCGCGGTGGGTGCGGGCATGGCGGTTCTCTAACGGTGGATTCAGGCGCGGATCATGAACTCGTGGTGACCGGACGCGAGTAAGGCTGACACAGCGGGCAATTTTCGCTGATTCTCGCTCGGCTTGGCGTCGACGCCGATGGCACGGACAGGGACTTCAGTGGGATCGCGGGCGGTTATGATTGGGTTAAGTTTTTCTAAGTGGGGCTAAGGGACGGCGTCTCCGCCTTCCGATGCAGCGGCTTGCCGTTGACTCAGCACGCATGGTGTCAGGCACTGCCGCGCTGAGCCTCACCAGTCATGGGACGGATGGCGGGCCCGCGAGGCGCCAACGGGCGAAGGCCTCGGCCACCGGATCAGGCTCGCTGCCACGTTGCCACGCGGGCACGGCCAACCAGGCCGCCCACTGCGCGTTGGCCGTGACTCGATCACCCGCCCGCTCGGCCGCCACCGCCTTGAGCCAGAGCAGATCGACCGCCGCAGTACGCGCGTAGGGCTGCGCGAGGAAACGCTCGTCATTAATAAGGCCATCAAGGTAAGCGGCCCACAGCCAGGGACGCTGCTGCAAGACCCAGGGGCGGCGGCGCAGCACCTCAAGCGCTTTATTCCAGCTTGCGGCATCGCCAAGCGCGACCGGCGTCAGCAGCCAGGCGGCGCGCGCGACGCGCACATCGTCCCACTGCGAATCCGCTTGCTCGGGCAGCTTCCACCAGGCCGCCTGCGGATCGGCCAGCGATGCGGCCACGGCGATCCACTCCGCGAAGCGTATCCAACTGCGCGGCGCGTCGGCCCGGGCATCGTCGATGCGCCCTAGGGCGAGCAGGGGCGGTATCCGCAGAAAGGGGTCGCTGCCGGCGAGGGCCAAGGCCCCCTCGGCATCACCCTGGAGCAGCGCCGCCGTCGTCTGCACCTGCACGTTGGCCGTGGCCAGTGCGCTGAAATCCCCGCGCGCCATTGCTATCGACGGCGCCTGGCTGGCGATGCCGAACGACTCTGCCTTTTCGAGATGCCCGGCTTCCAGATGGGCGCTCGCGATCAACTCGGCATATTCCGCAGGTACTTCCAGGCCGAGCCCCATCTCGGACTTCGCCTTGGCGACCAGCCCGCGCTGCTCGGGGAATTCCTCCACCACCCGCTCAGGCCAGCCGAGCTTGAGCAGCGCCCGCGCGCACAGGTGGCGCTGCTGAGGGAACTTCTCGGGCACCTCGGCAAAACGGCCGAGCGTGAGAAGGCTGTCGGCGGCGACAAAATGGGTGAATTCATCATTGGCGAAACACTGATCGCGCAATTCCAGCCAGGGTGCGACGCGCTCCGGCGCCTGCACCCGCGCCGCGATGGCCCAGCGGTTCCAGTTCTGCGCCAGGCGCCGATGCACGTCGGCCGGAGCATCCTGGGCGATGGCGCGGATCTGAGCGATCGCGGCAGCATCGTCGCCCTCAGCGATGGTCCGATCGATCGCGGCGATGCGCGCCAATAGTCGCCAACGGCCCGGCGGCAATCCGGCCCAGGCCGCATCGGCCGCCGCGTGCTCGCCGAGCGCTTCGCGGCTGACCCCTTGCTTGTAGGCCGCCTCGTCGCCCAGCTCGCTGCCCGGATACGAGACAGCGACCCGCTGGTATTCGACCGCCGCTTGTTGGTGATCACGCAGGCGCGCAAAGGCATCGCCGACCGCGCAGGCCGAGAGCAGCTGAGGAACGCCACGTGCATAGATGTCTACGTTGGCAAAGGATTTTCCCGCGTAATACCCATACAACGCCACCCAGCCACCGGTGAAAGGCAGCGGATCCTCATGGCGCAGGATCTCTTTGCCATCGACCAGCACGCGCATCAGCCGGTCGGCGATCTCAATGCGGAAGCGATAGGTGATGCCCGGCTGCGGACGAAAGGCGCTCCAGGCCAAGTGGCGCAGGGTCTTATCGTCGTCGAGTAAGATCGCCGAATATGAACCGTCATAAGCGCCGAGCTGGAAGTAATAGCGGTGCCCGCGGTGCTCTAAGCGCCCATCCGTCTCGACCATCTCGGGATAATAGAAGAGCGACAGGTCGCAAGGCGGCGACGAGGGCAAGATCTCGCCCTGATATTCGACCGCGATCGCCCCATCGAGTCGACGCGTGCAGAGCAGCTTGGTATCGTGGCGGCCGCCAGTGATCAGGGTGCCGCCGCTGACGTGGGCACTGCCGTCCAACACCTGCCAGCGCGTGCGCCAATCCAGATCGTTGCTGAAATCCTCGTGAACGACCGGCTCGCCCCAACTCGCGATTTCCCTGTTGCGCTCATGCCAGAGCAGGCCGAGTAGGCTCAGCAGGGTGGCCGCGACCAGGCTCGCCGCCCAGACCCGCCACCCATGCCGCCGATGCCAGCGGCCCAAGCGCTCCCAGGCGTTTTCTGGACAGCCAGTCACCGGATCTCCGGCCAGCCAGGCCACCAGATCACGACGGAAGTCGGCAACGCTGGCGTAGCGGTCCGCCGGCTGCGTCGCGATGGCGCGCAGGGCGATGGCCAGAAGGGCGCGTGGGTGGGCGCTGCGCTCGTTCGCCTGAGGCAGGTCGATGGCACCACTCAGTTTGCGCTGCCAGAACGTCTCGACGTCGGGGGCCGTGAGCGGCGGGCGCAGCAGCAGCGCATGGAACAAAGTCGCGCCAAGCGAATACGCGTCGTCGGCGGCACAAGGCACGCCTCCAGCGGCGGCTTCCGGGCTCATGTAGAACGGTGTCCCGGTTCGCGAGGCCACACCGCCGTCCGCCACCGAGGTTGCCGCGCCCCAATCGATGAGGAAGACCTCGCCGAAGTGCCCGAGCATGATGTTGTCGGGCTTGACGTCGCGGTGCACCAACCCGTGCGCGTGCGCGGCCTCAAGTGCATGCGCGACCTGGATGATCAGGCCCAGGCGTTGCTGCACTGGCAATGCCTGATCCGGCGCGTGCAGCCAGGCCTCAATAACGACTCCGAGCGAACTGCCGTCGACACGCTTCATCGTATAATAGGCCGCGCCCTCGTCACTCAGGCCGACATCGTAGACCGGCGGCACGTTGGGGTGCTCGAGCGACGCCACGCTCGCCGCCTCTTGGAAGAAGCGCTGCGCATCGCCGCCGCGCGATTCCTTGAGCGCCACCACTCGTGCCAGATCGCGGTCAACCACCGCCCAGACCCGTGCGGTCGCACCGTGACCTATCTCGGCCTGCACTGCGTAACGCAGATCTCGCGCCGCCTCCGCCCCGAGGCTGCCGCGGAACGCCAGCTCGCTGAGCGTGAGATTCTGCACCGGGGTCGCCGGTGCATCATCGACCCGAGTCTTGGCAAGGCCTGCTGTCGTCTTTGGAGATTGTGGCCGTTCGCTCATGCTGCGTAGTGTAGGCTGGCATCGGGCGATGCCACAACACGCCCGCCGGGCACCGCCTCTATCGGCGGCGCGGCGGGCGGTTGCCGAAGGACCTGAACTACCGCCCTACCTCGTAAAGGTTCGATTTCGTTAAATTCTGAAAGGTTCAGGTTCGTTGACAATCTGTCGGCCCGGTGGACCTCGAACACCAACGGGCCAAAACCGTGTAACCAGACGTACGCGCAGACGGCATGAGGTGTGGCCACCTTGCGCTTCGGCAGACTGCGGCCGGCGCCGACGACCGAGGCAACGGGACACGGTGAGCCCTAAACTCCGGGCAGAGGCCGGACTGGTCTGCCTGGGCGCCGTGGTTAGGGTAAACGCCCATGCCGGAGACCCTGCTCAGTGAGATCCGTCGGCGGCTGGTCAGCGATCCGTCCTGGCGATATTTCGTCGGCGATGGTTCGGCATGGCTGTGTCCCTGTTGCGCGACCGGCATCCACGCCGAGCACGCCACGCTCGCCGGCCTGCTCGGGGCGATCACCAACCATCTCGAACTCGCCTGTCCGGCCTGGCATGCCGGTGGGCAGTGGCCCACCGACGAGACCCTGCGCCAGCGGCGTGACCAGGCCGAGGTAGCGTACCGCCTGGCACAGGATCCCGCTTTCCGCATCAGTGGCAGCGACGGTTCCTGGATTTGCCCCGGCTGTTTGCAGGCGCTGCCCAAGGTGGCCACGTCGGATGATCGCCAGGCCAGCGTCCTCGCCCATCGCGACGTATGCCAGGCCCTCGCCGCCTGGCGGATCCATAGCGTGGCCGAGGTGGCCGCCAGCCCCCTTGCCGCCGCAGGGCTGCATGCCCCCTCTGGCCCGGCGGCGGCTCCAGCTCAGAGCGAGGTCCAGCACGAGCTCGGCCAGGCGCGCGCGCTGCAGCTGCAACTCATGCGCGACCCTCCGGCGCTGCCCGGATACCATATCGCCACGTACTACGCGGCATGCACAGAACTGTCCGGAGATTTCAATCAATTCGTCCGCCTCGGCGATGGCCGGCTCGCTTTCGCTCAGGGCGACGTCAGCGGGCACGGAGTGCGCGCCGGCCTGCTCATGGCCATGGCCAACAAGCTGGTCGAACTGTTCGCGACGCAGGGCCTGGATTCGCGCCAGACGGTAATCCAGCTGCACCGGGCGATGGCCAACGATCTCGGCGGCGGCAACAGCGGCAGCTTTATCACCTTGGTCTACGCCGTCCTCGATCCCGTTCGCCGGCTCGTCACCTGGGTGCGCGCGGGCCATAATCCCGCGCTGGTCTGGCGGGCGGCAAGCGGCGCGATCGAGGTACTCACCCCCGCCGGCATGGCGGTCGGCTTCCCGGGCGAGGAACTGTTCATCGCCAAGCTCGCTGAAGAGCGCACCCAGCTGCACCCGGGTGACATCTTTGTGCTCTTCACCGACGGCATCACCGAGGCGATGGGGCACGAGGACGAGCAGTTCGGCGACGACCGCCTGCACGACGTGATCAAGGACTGTGCCGCGCTCGGCCCGACCGCCCTGATCGACGCCATCGTCACCGCCGTCACCGCCCACCTCCGCGGTCGGGCAAAGGATGACGACCACAGTCTGATCGTCATCGGCGTCGACAGCTGAGAGAATAGCTGAATAGCCGAGCCGATCTGCTCAGTGATAGAATACGTACGAACCCGCCGACGCCTGCAGCGTCATGCCGCCGACGCTGATCGGCTGGCCGAGGATCAGCGGCTTCCAGATGCTGAACTGTGGAACCATCGACCACAGCCAACGCCCGGCGCTGCGCCCGATCAACAGCTGCACGCCCGGCGCGAATCCTGGCAGGCAGAGCTCCGCCCCCGCCCCCCCTACTCCCAGGCGGTGACGTACCAGGGCATAGGCCAATTCCGGTCGATTACCGAGGCGCTCGATGGCCAGAGCCGAGAGAGCCGACTCGGGCATCGGCGTGCCTGGCACCTGCGGCAAGCGCGCCGACAGGGTCAGCAGGCGCAGGTTCAGATCGATCACGCCGGCGAGGTGCAGACGGTGCTCTCGCCGCGACAGCAGCGGGGCCTCGCCGTTGGCAGCAAGCCGGACGCCATCGAGCCAGGTGCCGTTGACGGCGCCAAGATCGCGCAACGTCGCTCCGCTGTCGCTCAGCGCGAGCGCGCAGTGGCTGCGGCTCAACTGCTGGCTTTCGTTCAGGAAAAGCTGTTCCGGATACTTGCGGAGGCTGAGCAGCACGGGCGGCTTGGCGAGCTTGCCAAGCTGCACCTCGCCGAGCAAATCGGCGGCGAACAGGTGAAGGCCCAGGCCCGAACCGTCGGCCGCTGACAGCAGGGCGAGCCACTCGCCGGCGTAGGCGTCCTCGATGCGGCCGACCACGGTCGAGGTCGGGATGGGCGTCAGCGCCGCATGCACCGCCTCGGACAAGCCTTGGTCGATCGCCCGTGCGGTCGTCGGCGCGGGCGTGATCAAGAGGGCCTCGGCGCGGTGATCGAAGTCGACGGCGGCCAGGCAACGGGCGAAGGCGAGCGCCGCCCGTGGGTCGCCCGGCCGGGTGGCGAGGGCGGCGCGGGCATACGGTTCGGCGGCCAACGGCTGGTTGGTCAGCGCCTCGGCACGGGCGATCAGGGTCTCGAACGGGACAAATCCGAGATCGCCGCGCTCGGCCAGTTTCGCGATCAGGCGTACTGCCGCGCACGAAGTGGCGCGGGCCAGTGCGATGACGCCGCCTAAGCTGGTCGCGCCATCGACCGTGGCGAGGACGGCGCGCTCGGGCCACCATGCGTATTCCGCGCGCGCCGCTTCCGCCTTGATCGGGTCGAGCACCGGCAGTGCCCAGGGACCCGGCAACCGCCGGTGCAGTGCCGTCCATTCATCGAGCTGGCGCGCGGCCTCCATCAGCAAGCGATTGAGGTTGATCGTGAGCGGCCGCATGCGGGCGATCGCCACCGCAGCCTCGGCGAGGTCATCCTCGCCATCGTCGCTGAGGAAGGTGAAATCCCCCGCATTTTCAAGGAATCGGCGGGTGATGGCGTCGAACAACTGGGCCGTCAACTCCTCGACCAGGGCCGCTTCGGCGATCAGCCCGTCGCGGGACAGCACGGCGAGTCGTTCCGCCGGCGTGCCCGGCCCGGCGAGCAGGGAACGGATACGGGTGAGATCGATTCCAGGCACATCGCAAAGCCGCTCGGCCAGTTCGCTCAGCTCGGCCTCGCCGGCGAGCAGCCCGGCGGGTTCGCCATCGAGGACGACTAGGCCCTGGGCGAAGCCATAGGAATCGCACATCTGCAACATGCCAGTGGCCTTGACGCGCGATAGCGTCTGCAGCACCTCGTTCATCGGCACATCAGTGAATTCGCCGGCGAGGCTGATCCGCCGCCGCCGTGGCGCCGTCCCGGGTCGGGGTGAGCGCACGGATGATGGTGTGCGCTCGCGGTTGGTGGCGCCGCTGCTGTACCGACTCGACGATTCCGAACGGTTCACTAGGCGCGCACGCGCGGCGAGCAGCACTTCGCTCAAGAGCCGCGCGGTCGGCCGGCGCGACGGTTCCTTGGCCAAGCAGGCGTTGATCGCATCGACGCTCGCCCCGTCGAGTCCGGGTACCAGGCCGCGCAGATCGGGCGGTGGCTGCGTCACATGTCCATGCATGACCTCGGGCGAGGCGCCGATGAATGGTGGACGTCCGCACAGACAGGCGAAGAGCACGCACCCCAGCGCATAGACATCCGAGCGAATCGTCCAGTCACCAGCACCGAGCACCACTTCGGGGGGCATCCACGTGCAGTCACCATCGGAACGCACAGCCGTGCCCATGATGGTGAAATCCGAGGTTTCCGAGCTGCGGGCCTGGAAAAGATTGCCGAGCTTAGCGCTGCCGTCGGCACTGACGATGATCGCGGCGGGAGAGATGGCGCGGTGGACGAGGCCGAGCCGGTCAAGTTCCGCCAGCGCCCCCGCGATCTGCGCGCCCAGCCCGAGGGCCTGGGTTTCGGCGAGGCGACCACCGTAGAGCCGCAGGAGGTCGGAGAGATCGCCGCTCTCGGCGTATTCGACCGCGAACCACATTCCGCCATCCGCGAGTTCGCCACTGCCAAGCAGGCCAACGATATGGGGATGGTTCAGCTGCTGGCAGACTTCGAACTGACGCAGAAAGCGCCGCCTAGCCTCGGCGGGCGCCAACGTCGACTCGCTATTCAGCCCCGCTGCCGGCAGCACGCGCAACAGCGCCAGCGGTCCCGACCCATCGCTGGCCAGCCACGCCTCACCAGCGGACCCATCGAGCAACCGCGCCTGCGGCCGCCACGCGCCGAAAGTAGGCTCAGGTGCCGCGAGCAGCGAGCCAAGGCGCCCGGAAAGCTGCCCGCCGGGTCCGTCCGGACCGGCGAGGAATCGCGCCAACTCCGCGACATCGCTGACGCCGGCAGCAGCGGTAACGAGACGCTTGCTCATCCCCGCATCGATGAGGCGGGCGCGGCGGGCGGCCTCGACCAGGGCACGGACGGCTGGGCTCATAGGTTGGGGACCTGTACGCTGGCGGCAATGCGCAGACCGACCATGCGCGAGCGGGCTCCCGGCGCCAAGGCGACGCGATTGGCGGCGCGCAGGGCGTCGGCGGGATCCGCCCACGAACCGCCGCGCACCACCCGCTGGTCGCCACGCGCACCGACCCAGTCCGCGGCCGGCTGGGCGGGATAGCGGTCGTAGTGGTCGGCGCACCATTCCCAGACATTGCCGTGCATGTCATGCAGGCCGAGACGATTGGGAGCCAGCCGACCAACGTCGCGCGTGCCTTCGATCGGCGCGAGCCAGGCCAGTTCGGCGAGCCGGCCAGCGGGCAGCGCGCCCTGCGGTCCGTGATAGGGACCGCTGCTGCCGGTGCGGCAGGCGAGTTCCCACTCGGCCTCGCTGGGCAAGCGCGCGGCGAACCCCGGCACCAGCGCCGACAGGCGGGTGCAGAATGCCTGCGCCTGATCCCACGCCACGCACTCGACCGGATGTTCGGCACCGACAAACGTGCTGGGATTGCTGCCCATCACCGCCTGCCACAGACGTTGGCTCACTTCGGTCTCAGCCATCCAGAAGGACTGCCGCAGCAACACCGTCGCCGGGCCCTCGTCGGCATCGCGGCCGCGTTCATCACTGGGGCTGCCCAGGGCGACCGGGCCGGCCGCGACATGGCGCAGGCGGAAACGTTGCCCGGCCGCCTCGACCTCGACCCACGGCCCGGCGTGATCGTGTCCGCCATCGACCGCCCAGCCCGGCCGCGGCGGGCCGGCGAGTGCGCGCGCGCGTTCGCGCCACGCCGCGATCTCGGCGGTCTCTCCGACCATGGCGGCGAGGGCTGCGAGATCGCCCGCCCCGCCCGCCGGCAGCACGGGTTCGGCCAGCGCGCTAGCGAGGTGCCGGCGCAGCCGGCCGATGTCCGCCACCCGCGTGCTCCAGCGCTGCACCTCGGGATCCGCCGGACCGACCAGGCTCACGCGCAGGTCATCCAGACTGGCCAAGCACGCATTCGACGGGTCAGCCACGCCATCAAGATCCGCGCACCGCGCCCGCGCGGCGGCGATGCGTTCGAGCTTGGCACCCCAGCGCCGGCCATCGGCGTCGCTCGCCGGAGTCAACTCCACCCAGCGCGCATATTTGGCGTGGGCCTCAGTCGGCTCACTCGTGATGCGATCGAGGCTGCCGAGGACCTCGGCCAGACGCAGAAGTTCCTCGCGTTGACGGAGCAGCGTCTGGGAGGCGAGGTCATCCGCCCCGGCGATGGCGGCGAGCGCGGTCGCGGTCTCACCGGCCTTGGCGCCACGCAAGGTGCCGGCCGTAGTGTGCGCGGCGAGGGCGAGACGCAGGCTTTCGACCTCGCGCGCTTCGTCGTCCAGGCGTTGGCGCCACGCTGCCAGCTCGCTCTCACCCGCGGCGCGGCGCGTAGCCAAGGCGGCGACGGCAGCGGTGGCGGCGGTGCGCTCGCTGGGATTCAGCCGGCCGGGCTGGGCCAGGCGCCCGGCCGCGGCGAATAGGGCCTCGATGTCGCGGCGCTCGGCATCGACACGGCGCTCCCACGCAATCAGGCGGCCGTCGTCGGGGCTGACCTCGGCGCGGTAGGTGCCCAGGAAGCGCTGGGCGGCGACCAGCCGGTCCAGGCTGAGCGCATCGTTGGGATCAAGCAGGGCCGCCAATTCGCCGCGCAAGACCGTGACCCGCTTGGCGGTGGCCGCGACTTTGGCTTCCCAGGCCCGGCGCTGGGGATCGTCTGGCGCGGTGATGGCCCGACAGGCAGCGAGGTCGCCAGCGAGTTCCTCGACCAACGGCAGGTTGGGCTGATCGACGCGATCGAGCCGCGTCAGGCGGGCGCGCAACCCGGCCAAACGATCGTTGAAAGCAGCGAGAACCGCGCTCCAGCGGGCGGCCGCCGCATCGTCAGCCACGCCGAGCAGCGACCATTCCGCCAAGCTGGCGGCGAGACGTTCGGCCTGCGGTTGCATCAGGGCTACCGTGGCGTCGTCGAGCGCGGTCAATTCCGCGTGCAACTGGGCGACCCGCTGGTCGCGCTGGGCGAGGATGCTGCGCCAGCGGATGGCGTCGGCATTATCGGCGGCGACCAGCGGTTCGAGACTGAGACTGGCGGCGGAGAGACGCTGGGCCGTGGCCCGGTTGATCACACCCGGGCGATCGAGAGCCGCCAGCTCAGCGGCCAAGCGCGCGATCTCGTCCCGGGTTGCGGCCAGCACTGCCTCCCAGCGCTGCGCGGCCGGTGCCGATGGTCCGACCTCGGCGACATAGGCAGCAAGGTTGGCCTCGGCCGCACTGCGTTGGGCGTGGGGCAGCAAGCCGGCGCTATCGAGACCCGCCAGGCGGGCTTCCAAGGTGGCGACCCGGACCAGTTTGCTCTGCCAGCGCACGAGGTCGGTCTCGGTGTCGCCCACGCGCGGCGCCAACCACGCGATGTCCTCGCCCGCGGAAGCCGGCGGCGGGAGCGCATGGTCGAGCGTGGACAGGTTCTGTTTGCGGCGCTGGATCTCACCCTGCTCGGCGCGGCCGGAGATGACCTGGGCCACGCCCCACACGGTGCCGACGCCGATCACCAGCATTGCCACCAGGGCCGGGACCAGCAGTTTGCGCCGCCAGCCCTGGTCGCGGGCGAGAGCCTCCTTGGCGCCGGTGCCTTGGGCTCCGGTCCACGCCGGCACCGAGGGCGCATGGCCGGCGAGCAGACGACGCAGGTCGGCCGCGAGATCGGTGGCGGATTGGTAACGCTGCGCCGGAGCCTTCATCAGCAGGCGCATGACCACGGCCTCGTAGGTCTGGGGGATGGTGCTGTCGAGGCTGCTCGGCGGCTTCGGCTCGGCGTAGTTGTGCTGGTAGATCAGGGCATTGGGCGAGTTGGCGGCGAACGGTTTTTGCCCGGTGAGCAGTTCGTACATCACCACACCCAGCGAATAGAGATCGCTGCGATGATCGACCGTGATGCCCCGGCCCTGTTCGGGGCTGCAATAAGAGGGCGTGCCGACGGTCTGCCCGGCCAGGGTCAGCGACTGTTCGTCCAAGGCTTTGGCGATGCCAAAGTCGGCGATCTTGACCACTCCTTCAGGACTGACGAGCAGGTTCTGCGGCTTGATGTCGCGATGAACGACGTTGCGCAGCGCCGCGGCGGCGAGGCCATCGGCCGCCTGGGCGACGATGTCGAGCGCGCGCTCGGCCACGATCTTGCGACCGGCGGCGCGTTCGGCCTCGGCCAGCTTATGCAGGTCGGTGCCGGCGACGAATTCCATGGCAAAAAACACGGTGCCGTCGACTTCGCCGGCGAAGTAGACCTGCACCACATGTTCGCTGGCGATGCGCGAAGCGGTGTGCGCCTCGGCGTAAAAGCGCCGGACCAGGGTGTCATCGCTGGCGAGATTGCTGGCCAGCACTTTGAGCGCGGCGTGCCGACGCAGCGACACCTGCTGGGCACGATACACGAGGCCCATGCCGCCCTCACCGAGCACCGTGCCGACGATGAAGTCGCCCAGGGTGCGACCGCTCAGCGGCCCCTGCTCGCCATCCTGCAGCCAGTCCCCCTCACTGGCGCTGGCAGCGGCGGGTAGACGTGCGACAGGGAGGTTGCCGGTCAGGGCGACGGTCGCCGGCGAGGCTGGGGACGGAGTAAAAAAGACCGAACCGCTGGACGAGTCCGGGACGATGGTGCGGTCATCGCCATCCCAGGTGCCAACCCGCGCCGTCGGCGCCGGCGCCGCCACCGCACCCGCACCCGGCGCTTGCGTGAGATCATCGCCATCCCACATCGCGGAAGGTGCCGTGGTGCTGCGCGGCACCACGGTGCGATCATCGCCGTCCCACGTCGCGGCCGGGGCCGAGGCGGGGACTGGGGTGCTGCGCGGCACCACGGTGCGATCATCGCCGTCCCACGTCGCGGCCGGGGCTGGGGTGCTGCGCGGCACCTGGGTGCGATCGTCCCCATCCCAGGCTGAAGCGGGGTCCGCCGACGGTGCTGCGGCAGCGCCCGGGGACGCCGCGGCTGCTTCCGGCCGCACCGCCGGCCAACTTGCGCTGCTCAGTCCTTCGACGATCAGCAGTTCGTCATCATTTTCGTCGTTCATCGCAACCTCTTCGGTGCGACACTGAGTTGCCACTCGATGCCGATACGGATGGTCGGCCCGTCGTTAACCAGGTTGATGTCCAGGCCATTACCTGCGTAGGTGTAGTGCGACGTCCGCCAACCCCCTCCCAGCGACAGGCGACCGCGTTCGCTGAAGGCCCACAGCACCTCGACGTTGGGTTCCAACGACCAGCCGCGACCGCCCTCATCCACATCGCTGCCGCCCTCTACCCCGAGCTGCAACCGGCTGAGGCCATAGCCGCCACGCAGACTCAGCTGAACCACCCAGCGGCGGTCGACGGCGACTGCCCAGCCGGCCAAGCCCCGTAGTTCCGCGACCTGATGGCCGCCGTTATCGAACGTGGCGCTTTCGACCGCGGCCTCAACCCCGACCACCGGTCCGTGCGACCAACCAACCGGCGCGAAGGACCAGCGCAGGCCGGCCGCGACGCCGACATTGAGCGCTGAATCGTGCCCATTGAAAGAACCATTGTCGCTGGTGACGGTGGAGCGGAAGTCGCTGGGCAGCAGCTCGACCGCAAAATAGAGCGGGCGCTCGGCCACGTCGGCAGCCGACAGGGCGGGCAGGGCGGCAAAGAGGGCGAAGACGGCGAAACGCATGCAGAGGCGATCGGGGTGGGGAGTACCGGGGAGAATATACCCCACAATCCCCTGCTTGCGAAAGCCCTTCCTTGGAGGCCAGGGTTGGGAGTTACCCAGGCTGATGACTCACATACGGAACTGCAGCCGCGGGCAGTCCTTCGCCGCGGGCAATGCGTCAGCAATCCTTTCGCACCAGCGTCGGCCCCCGCGGGCATAAGCGAATCGCCCGAACGCCGGTGGAGCACCGCGACCCCCCGTGAATCGCAACGTCGCAGAGGGCCGGCGCGGCCAAGCGATAACGGCAGGATAGCTGACGCAGGACACTAGAGCCCACCGAGCGCGGTGCGCAGTTCGAGCAGATGGTCAGCCTTAATCGGCGTCTGACCGGCGGTCAGGGCCTCAGCACCGATGGTGGCCGTCGAGCCGCTGACTGTCGCCGCCGCGCTCAGCGCCGAACGCAGCTCATCGACATGCGTCTTGCGGATCGGCGTCTGCCGCGGGGCCAGGGGATCGTCGGTCCAGGTGGTGTCGGCCAGATCGCGGAAGTTGCGCGCGTAGTTGGCTTCTTGACGCAGCTCCTCGACGTGACCGACGCGGATCGCTGAACGGGCGGCCAGCCCCGCCAGCCAGCCGCGCGTGGCGATCAGGAACCGGCGCGTCGGCGCGACCGAACCGGTGTAGGCGCCGCCCATCTCGACCGCGCCGACCGTCCACAGGTGCGCTGCGACGCCGAGGTCTGCACTGGGACGCCAACGCGCGAGCTGGGTGCCGGTACCGGGGTCGACCCCCGCCGCAGGGAAGGCGGGCGCCAACGTCCAGGTCGTCCCATTGAAGTAATCGAAACCGGTTTGGAGGGTGGCGCTGTTGGCCACCACGCTGCCATCGACGGTGACGACGAAATGCAGCTTCTGACCCACGCGGCCGCTCGGCACGCTCCAGACCAGGGCGGGGCGTGGGTTGAGCGTTCGGCCGTACGTGGCGATGTCATCGCCGGCGGGACAATGCACGGGCGTCGACAAGGTCACCGTGCCCACCGTCCACCAATTTACGTTATTGCCCAGGTCGAAGGAGTTCGTCGGATCGATCGCCGTCGCGGCCAGATTCACCGAATCACTGACGTCGACCTGGTCCACCGCCCACGCCGTTGGGTTGATGCTCCACTGCCCCGCTCCACCGACACGCTGCAGGACGAGCTGGCCAGCGCCGCCTTGCAACGTCAGGGTGCCAGCGACCGTCTGCGTGGTGCTGGTGGTGAATTGGATGGTGCGGGTGGCGGCGCAGGTCGCGCTCAGGTGATTGAACGTGGTGCTACCGCTGATCACCTGGGTCGAACCGCCCGCCCCATTCAGCGTCACTGTCCCCGCCCCGGCGGTGAACGTCCCGCTATTCGCCCAGTTCCCCGCCACGTTGATGCTCTGCCCGTTGGCCACCAGCGTCGTCCCGCTGGAGATGGTCAGGTTCGCCGCCACCGACAGGGCGTTGGTCGACAGCGTGGCGGTGCCGACGCTGACGGTCAGGTTCGGAATCGTGCCCGACGCTGGCGGCGTCAGGCTGCCGGTCGCGCCCATGACCAGGCCACCGGTGGTGCCGGTGAAGCTGCCGCCGCTGCGCAGATCGGCGGTGCCCACCGTGGTGATGGTGTTGGTGCCGAAGGCCACCGTGCCGGTGTAGCCGTTGGCCATGGTCAGGCTGTCGGCCGTGCCGGCGGTATCGAGGGTGCACCCACCGGTGCCACTGGCGTTGAAGTAGACGTTGTCGCTGCTGCTCGGCACGGAGGCGCCGCCGGCGCCGCCGGAACTTGACGACCAATTGGCGGTGCTGGACCAATTGCCGGTGCTGACCGCGATCCAGTAACGCGACGAGAACCAGAGGGCGGTATTGCCGCCATCCGTGGACGTGGTCGGCATGATAGCAGGCCCGACGGTGTTGATGCTGTCCATCACGTCGACAAAGCTGCACGTGCGCGTGCCGTTGGGCGTGATCGACCAGGTGCTGGGGGTGGACGTCGAGCGCAGCCTCAGCAGCTGCCCGCTGGCACCGGTCAGGGTCAGCGTGCCGCTGACCGTCTGCGTCGTTCCGGCGGTAAAATTCAGGGTGCGCGCCGTGGCGCAGGTCGCGGTCAGGTTGTTGAACGTGGTGCTGCCGCTGATGACCTGCGTCGTGCCACCGGCGCCGGTCAGGGTCACGGTGTTGGTCCCGCTGTACGTCCCGCTGTTGGCCCAGTTGCCGGCGACATTCAGATTCTGCGCGCCACTGGCAAAAGTGCCGGCGGTGATGGTCAGGGTGTTCGCCACCGTCAGCGCCGCCGCCGACTGTGTGAAGGTCGTGCCGGTCTTGTTCAACATCAGGTTGGAATACGGGCCGGCTGCCAGGGTGACGCCGGCGTTGTTGGCTTGGCCGGTGTAGGTGACCGTATTGCCGCTGGTGGTGAAGTCTGTGCTGCCGGTGACGGTGAAGGTGGTGCCGCCCAGGTTCAGGCTGCCTTGGTTGGTCAGTGTGCCGCTGCACGTCAGCGTGGTGCCAGTTCCGTTGACGGTCAGGGTTTTGCCGGATGGCACGGTCAGCGATTTCGACGCCGCGATGCTCAGGCTGCCGATCGTCGCCGTGCTGCGCGTGCCCCAGCCGAAGCAGGTACCGGCCGTGCCGTCGGTGATGGTCAAGGCGTTGGCGATCAGGTCGTTGGTGATGGTGGTGATGGCGATGCCTGAGCCGTTCACTTGCACCGTCGGCAGGGTCAGCGTCGCGGATGGGGTGAAGCTCGCGCAGGTGCCGATGAACTCCACCGTGCCGGTGGTGGCGCCGGTGACCGCGGTCAGGCCGCTGAAGTCCGCAGTCGCGCCGCTGATGCGCAGCGTGCCGGTGTTGCCGGCCAGGGTGCCCGCGCCACCAAAAGTGCCGGTGCTCAGGACATAGCCCGCGCCAAGATCCAGCGTGCCGGTATAGCCGGTCATGCTGACCCCGGCCACGGTCAGCGCGGCGGTCATCGTGCAGTTGTTGCTGTTGTTCGTGCCGGTGCCGGAGAACGACAGGCTGTCGGTGGCATTGATCGACGCCGCGCGCACCAGGCCGGCTTGGTCAGTGGTGTAGTTGGTCGCCAGGTTGCCGTCGGTCGAGGCCGCCTGCGGATGCCAGAACAGCGTCCCGCCGCCGCTGCTGACCACCACGTTCACGCTGTTCGCGACATATTGCAGCGTGACGTTGTAGTTGTTGGTGTTGTTGCTGATGGTCACCGAGCCGAACGCCACCGGAGTACCCGTGCAGGTGATGATCCCGGTCGCGGTGCCGGTGGCGGCCAGGCTGGTCAGGTCGAGCGTGAGGGCGCTGGTGCCGCCCAGGGTCAACGCGCCGCTCTGCGCCAGCCGGTCGAAGCTCGTCCCCGCGACATAGCCCGCGATGCGCGTGCTCAGTGTGCCCCCCGCGTTGAACGCCGCCGTGGTGCCTCCGGTGAAGGTGCCCCGCGCGGCGCTCGTCCCCGGCGCCACCGTGCCACCGGCCACCGACAGCGCGCCAGCGAGCGTGCCGGTGCCGCGCAGGCTGCCGCCGCTCACCGTTGTGGTGCCCGAGAAGGTGCTGGTCCCGTTCAGCGTCCAGGTGCTTGAGCTCGACTTGGTCAGCGTCCCGGTGCCCGTCGCGATCGCGCCGCTGATGACGTTGTTCGCGTTCGTGCCGTCCAGCACCAAGTTGTTGTTCGCCCCGCCCACCGTGGTCAGCGTCACCCCCGCGGTGGTCGGGCTGAAGGTCGCAGTGCCGCTCAGCGTGGTCGCCCCGAACGCCACCAGCGCGGTGCCGCTGCTGACATTGCTGCCCTGGGTCGCACCGAGCGTGACGGCGCCGATCGCCAGCGTGCCCAGGGTCTGCGTCACCCCCGCGCCGGCCGTCGCGCGGTTGGACACGATCGTGGTCGCGCCGCCCACGGTGGTGTTCCACGCGTTCACCGTGGTGTCGGTCGCAAGATCCAGCGTGCCGCCGTTCAGCACTAACGGCACCGCCGCGGTGCCCAGCGCGCTGACGCTGCCCAGCTGCAGCGTGCCCGCCGTGAGCGTCACCGTGCCGCTCGAGCGGGTGCTCGCGCTGCTCAGAGACATCGTGCCGCTGTTCTGCTTGGTCAGCGCAAAGTTGCCGCTGAGCGCGCCAAGCGTCAGCGCGCTGTTCGCTGCGGTGTCGAACACCGCCGTCGACGCCGACAGCGTGGTCGCTCCAAACACCAACGAGCCCGTGCCGCTGGTCGCGTTTGCGCCCCGTGTCAGCGACAGCGTGTTACCGGCGATCGCCAGCGTGCCGAGGGTCTGCGTCACCCCCGCGCCAGCCGTCGCGCGGTTGGACACGATCGCCGCGCTGCCGCTGACCGTGGTGTTCCACGCGTTCACCGTGGTGTCGGTCGCAAGGTTCAGCGTGCCGCCGCTGAGCGTCACCGCCGCAGCAGCAGCGCCCAGGGCCGCCGTGTTGCCGGCGGTCAGCGTGCCAGCGCTGAGCGTGGTACCGCCACTGAAGGTGTTGGTGCCAGAGAGCGTCCAGCTTCCGCTGTTGGACTTCGTCACCGTGCCCGTGGTGGTGCCGATCACCCCGGTGACCAGGCTCGCGCTGTCGGTCCCATCCAGCACCAGATTTTGCCCCGCACCGCTCACCGACGTCAGCGTCAGCGACCCCGTGGTCGGATTAAACGTGGTGGTGCCGGTCAGCGTGGTCGCGCCCAGCGATACCCGCGCCGTGCCGCTCGCCACGTTCGCGCCCTGGGTGCAGGTCAGGGTGAACGCGCCGCTGCTGAGCGTCCCCAGCGCGTGGGTGATGCCGGCACCGCTGGTCGCGCGGCCTGAAGCGATCGTTGCCGAGGCGCCCAGCGTCACGTTATAGGTGTTCACCGTGGTGTCGGTCGCCAGAGCCAGCACGCCGCCGTTGAGCGCGATCGACGGTGTGGTCGACCCCAACGCATTGACCGAGCCCGCCGTCAGCGTGCCCGCGCTGAGCGTCACCCCGCCGCTGAAGGTGTTCGCGCCCGAAAGCGTCAGCGTCCCGGTTCCGGTCTTGGTCAGGCCACCCGCGCCGCTGAGGATGCCGCCAAAGGCGAGGTCGCCGCTGGCAGCATTGGCGGTGCGCGTAGCGGCCATGATCATCGCCAGATTGATGGACTGCACGCTGTCGTCGTCGTTGGTGATGTCACCCGCCAGCGTGATGCGGTTGCCACCGATGACGAAAATACCAGCCCCGGAATTGAAGGTGATGCTGGCAAAGTTGGTGTCGGCAGTGAAGTCGTTGTTCGGTGTCAGCCGGGTAGTGCCAGCAAACTGCAGTGCTGCCCCGATCCCCGGTGCCACGTCATTCACCCAATTGGCTGCGGTCCTCCAGTTGTCATTCGCTCCACCACCATCCCACACCCAGACATAGGCCGGATCCAGATCCGTCAGGGTCACCGCTGTCGTGCTGTACGAGATCAGGAAGTTGCGGCTCAACTGCGTGAAGATGGTCTGATCGGGAAGCCCGGTGAATGTCCCGGTGATCGTCGTGCCGGTGACGATGGTGTAGGTCTTCAGATAAGCCGCATTCACAATGCTGGCGACGGTCAGCGTGCCATTGAGCGTCACGGTTCCCGAGGCCGAGGCGGCAAGATCCGCCGTTGGCGTCGTACCGTTGAGATCGACCGTATAGACCGACGTTGCATCGCAGGTGATGGCAGTCGTGGCGAGCGTACCGACGGTCGTGCCACCCGTGCCCGGCGCCAGGATACCGCCCGGGCTCAGCGTGGTGATCGCACTCACGGTCCCGGTTCCGCCCAGGGTGGCACCGCTGCTCACCGTCACCGCCGACGGGATTGAACCGGTCACCAGCAGGGTTCCGGTGCTCACCGTCGTCGCGCCGGTGTAGGTGTTGATGCCGCTCAACGTCTGGGTTCCGCTTCCCGTTTTGGTCAGGCGAAATTGTGTCGCAGTGCCGGTTCTCCCTGGGTGGACGAGCGGCCCGAGAATGCCCGGAAAGGTGTGGCTCCCCGTGTTGTTGATGGTCAGGGTACTAGTGGATGCCCCGTTGGTGGTGCCGACCAGACCGGTCGCATCACCGGTTAGGCCGACGATGGTCTGGGAGACGTTAGCGGAGCAGAGATTAAACCTACCACCATTGATCACGTTCAGGGCCGTGGTGGTCGGCAGGATGTTATTGGAGGCCGCCCCGACAGAAGGACCTGAAATCCAACCAGTGTCAATCGTCGTTGTGCCACTATAGGTGCTGCTGCCATACAACATAAGCATGCCGACACCGGAAACCGTCAGCGATCCGCTCTGACCGCCGACGTCCGCGATGATGCCGCTGTAGTGCACGCCTTGATCGCCGGTATTCGCAAAGTTTCCGACCGGGATGGTGATCGCGATGGTGCCGCCCGAGTTGCCCAGGGCGATGCCCCGATTCGTACTGAGGGTGATGGCGATCGCGCCGGTGAACTGAAGCGTTCCACCATTGAGCGTGATAGATCCGGGCGTAGCGACCCCAGGCACCGCACCCAGGTTGGCGTTAGTCGACACACTCAGAATGCCACCGGTGACCGCGGTTGCGCCGCTATAGGTGTTGCTCGCACTGAGCGTCAGCGTACCCGCACCAGCCTTGGTCAGCGTGCCAGTACCGCTGATGACGTTGCCGTAGCTGCGTGCGCCAGCGAGGTTGTAGACCAGGGCTGCATTATTAGTGGTGCCTGAACTCGTGGCGATAGAGCCATCGGTCGTCCCATCGCCGACCGCCAAGGTTCCAGCACTGATGGTGGTCACCCCGGTGTAGGTGTTCGTCGCCGTAAGGGTCAACGTGCCCGTACCGCTTTTGGTCAACCCGCCGGCGCCACTGAGGATGCCGCCGAAGACCAGATTGCCGCTGGCAGCATTCATGGTGCGCGTCGCCGCCATGATCACCGCCTGATTCATGGTCTGCACGCTGTCGTCGTTATTCGTTACCGCGCCAGTCAACGTGATACTGTTGCCGCCGAGGACGAAGGCGTCCGCACCCGAATTGAAGGTGATGCTGGCGAAACTGGTGGCCGCGGTGAAGTCGTTATTCGGCGTCAGCCGGGTAGTGCCAGCAAACTGCAGGGCTGCCCCGATCCCCGGCGCCACGTCATTCACCCAATTGGCTGCGGTCCTCCAGTTGTCATCCGCTCCACCACCATCCCACACCCAGACATAGGCCGGATCCAGATCCGTCAGGGTCACCGCTGTCGTGCTGTACGAGATCAGGAAGTTGCGACTCAACTGGGTGAAGATGGTCCGATCGGGAAGCCCGGTGAAAGTCCCGGTGATCGTCGTGCCGGTGACGATGGTGTAGGTCTTCAGATAAGCCGCATTCACGATGCTGGCGACGGTCAGGGTGCCATTGAGCGCCACAGTTCCTGAGGCCGAGGCGGCAAGATCCGCCGTTGGCGTCGTACCGTTGAGATCGACCGTATAGACCGACGTTGCATTGCAGGTAATTGCAGCCGTGGCGAGCGTACCGATGGTCGTGCCACCCGTGCCCGGCGCCAGGATACCGCCCGCGCTCAGCGTGATGGTCGCACTCACTGTCCCGGTTCCACCCAGGGTGGCACCGCTGCTCACTGTCACCGCCGACGGGATTGAACCGGTCACCAGCAGGGTTCCGGCGCTCACCGTGGTGGCGCCGCTGTAGGTATTGGTGCCAGAGAGCGTCAGAGCCCCGTTACCGGCCTTGGTCAGTGTGAACCCCGAGCCCGAGATCACCCCGCCCACCGTCAGCGTGCTGGCGGTCACCGTCACCTGACGGTTCGCGCTCATCGCCACCGCGCCGGTGCCCAGATCCAAGGTGTTGCTGCCGGTGAAGGTGAAGTTCCCGTTCCACGCCTGCGGATAATTCAACGTGCTGATCGCGCCGCCCGGCGTGTCGATGGTCCCGGCGCTGATGGTGAAGGTCCCCGCTACCGTGCCCAGTGCCTGCGCATTGTTGATATTGAGCGTACCCGCACTGAGCGTCGTCCCGCCGGTGAAGGTATTGGTGCCAGAGAGCGTCAGGGCCCCGTTACCGGCCTTGGTCAGCGTGAACCCCGAGCCCGAGATCACCCCGCCCACCGTCAGCGTGCTGGCGGTAACCGTCACCTGACGGTTCGCGCTCATCGCCACCGCGCCGGTACCTAGGTTCAAGGCGTTGGTGCCGGTGAAGCCAATGTTCCCATTCCACGCCTGCGGATTGTTGTTCACCAGCGTCAGCGCGCTGCCCGACGTGTTGTCGATGTTCCCGCCGGTGACGGTGAACGTCCCACCGGCCGCGCCGAGCGCCTCCGTGCTGTTCAGGTTCAGCGTGCCCGCGTTGAACGTCACCCCGCCGCTGAACGTGTTCGCGCCCGAAAGCGTCAGCGAACCCCCACTGGTCTTGGTCAAGCCGCCGGTGCCAGAGATCAGACCACTGATGGTCGAGACGCCACTCGAATTCACCGTCAGCAGGTTGCCACCGTTGACCACCGCCGCCCCCAGCGTCGCCACGCCGGTCACCGTCACCGCATCGCCCATGGTCAGCGTCCCGGTGTTCGCCGTCAGATTTCTCAGTGACCTGCCACCCGTGGTCAGCGTCGCGCTGGCGCTCAGCGTCAGCGTCCCCGTCGTGGTGAAGTTCATGCCCGACACCAGGGTCACGTTGCCGCCCACGCTCACCGTGAACCCGCCATCAGTCAACGTCCCGGTGTAGCCGGTGCAGTCGACCGACCCCACCGTCAGGCCGCCGGTGAGCGTGCAGGCGTTGTCGCCGTTGGCGCCGGTGCCGCCGAAGGACAGCGCGTCAGTGGCGTTGATCGACGCCGCGCGCACCAGGCCGGCTTGGTCAGTGGTGTAGTTGGTCGCCAGGTTGCCGTCGGTCGAGGCCGCCTGCGGATGCCAGAACAGCGTCCCGCCGCCGCTGCTGACCACCACGTTCACGCTGTTCGCGACATATTGCAGCGTGACGTTGTAGTTGTTGGTGTTGTTGCTGATGGTCACCGAGCCGAACGCCACCGGAGTACCCGTGCAGGTGATGATCCCGGTCGCGGTGCCGGTGGCGGCCAGGCTGGTCAGGTCGAGCGTGAGGGCGCTGGTGCCGCCCAGGGTCAACGCGCCGCTCTGCGCCAGCCGGTCGAAGCTCGTCCCCGCGACATAGCCCGCGATGCGCGTGCTCAGTGTGCCCCCCGCGTTGAACGCCGCCGTGGTGCCTCCGGTGAAGGTGCCCCGCGCGGCGCTCGTCCCCGGCGCCACCGTGCCACCGGCCACCGACAGCGCGCCAGCGAGCGTGCCGGTGCCGCGCAGGCTGCCGCCGCTCACCGTTGTGGTGCCCGAGAAGGTGCTGGTCCCGTTCAGCGTCCAGGTGCTTGAGCTCGACTTGGTCAGCGTCCCGGTGCCCGTCGCGATCGCGCCGCTGATGACGTTGTTCGCGTTCGTGCCGTCCAGCACCAAGTTGTTGTTCGCCCCGCCCACCGTGGTCAGCGTCACCCCCGCGGTGGTCGGGCTGAAGGTCGCAGTGCCGCTCAGCGTGGTCGCCCCGAACGCCACCAGCGCGGTGCCGCTGCTGACATTGCTGCCCTGGGTCGCACCGAGCGTGACGGCGCCGATCGCCAGCGTGCCCAGGGTCTGCGTCACCCCCGCGCCGGCCGTCGCGCGGTTGGACACGATCGTGGTCGCGCCGCCCACGGTGGTGTTCCACGCGTTCACCGTGGTGTCGGTCGCAAGATCCAGCGTGCCGCCGTTCAGCACTAACGGCACCGCCGCGGTGCCCAGCGCGCTGACGCTGCCCAGCTGCAGCGTGCCCGCCGTGAGCGTCACCGTGCCGCTCGAGCGGGTGCTCGCGCTGCTCAGAGACATCGTGCCGCTGTTCTGCTTGGTCAGCGCAAAGTTGCCGCTGAGCGCGCCAAGCGTCAGCGCGCTGTTCGCTGCGGTGTCGAACACCGCCGTCGACGCCGACAGCGTGGTCGCTCCAAACACCAACGAGCCCGTGCCGCTGGTCGCGTTTGCGCCCCGTGTCAGCGACAGCGTGTTACCGGCGATCGCCAGCGTGCCGAGGGTCTGCGTCACCCCCGCGCCAGCCGTCGCGCGGTTGGACACGATCGCCGCGCTGCCGCTGACCGTGGTGTTCCACGCGTTCACCGTGGTGTCGGTCGCAAGGTTCAGCGTGCCGCCGCTGAGCGTCACCGCCGCAGCAGCAGCGCCCAGGGCCGCCGTGTTGCCGGCGGTCAGCGTGCCAGCGCTGAGCGTGGTACCGCCACTGAAGGTGTTGGTGCCAGAGAGCGTCCAGCTTCCGCTGTTGGACTTCGTCACCGTGCCCGTGGTGGTGCCGATCACCCCGGTGACCAGGCTCGCGCTGTCGGTCCCATCCAGCACCAGATTTTGCCCCGCACCGCTCACCGACGTCAGCGTCAGCGACCCCGTGGTCGGATTAAACGTGGTGGTGCCGGTCAGCGTGGTCGCGCCCAGCGATACCCGCGCCGTGCCGCTCGCCACGTTCGCGCCCTGGGTGCAGGTCAGGGTGAACGCGCCGCTGCTGAGCGTCCCCAGCGCGTGGGTGATGCCGGCACCGCTGGTCGCGCGGCCTGAAGCGATCGTCGCCGAGGCGCCCAGCGTCACGTTATAGGTGTTCACCGTGGTGTCGGTCGCCAGAGCCAGCACGCCGCCGTTGAGCGTGATCGACGGTGTGGTCGACCCCAACGCATTGACCGAGCCCGCCGTCAGCGTGCCCGCGCTGAGCGTCACCCCGCCGCTGAAGGTGTTCGCGCCCGAAAGCGTCAGCGAGCCCGAACCGCTCTTGGTCAGGCCACCGGTGCCCGACATCAGACCGCCGATGGTCGACGTGCCGCTCGAATTCACCGTCAGCAGGAACCCACCGTTGACCACCGCCGCCCCCAACGTCGCCACGCCGGTCACCGTCGCCGCGCTGCCCAAGGTCAGCGTGCCGGTGTTCGCCGTCAGGTTGTTCAGCGACTTGGTGCCCGTGGTCAGCGTCGCGCTGGCGCTCAGCGTCAGCGTGCCGGTCGTGGTGAAGGTCATGCCCGACACCAGGGTCACATTGCCGCCCACCGTCAGGGTCTGGCCGCCATCATTCAGCGTGCCAGTGAAACCCGTACAGGTCAGCGACTGCGCTGACGCGGCCACGTCCACGGTGCAGGTGCCCAGGCCGTTGCCGTCGAAGAACACGGCCAGGGAAGACGTCGGCACCGACGCACCGCCAGCCCCCCCCGAGGTGTACGCCCAGTTCGCCGGAGCGCTCCAGTTGCCCGCTGAACCTGCCACCCAATAGCGATTCGTTCCAAACCACAACGTGGTATTGCCACTGTCGGTCGAGTACGTCGGATTGATCGCCGGGCCGACCGTGTTGATACCGTCCCTCACGTCGACATAGCTGCACGTCCGGGTGCCATTCGGAGCCAAACTCCACGTGTTGCCGTCCGACGAACTGCGCAGGTACAGCAGGCTGCCCGCACTGCCATTGAGGCTGAGCGTTCCGCCCACGGTCTGGGTGCTGCCGGCGGCGAACTGCAGGGTCCGATTGGCGACCGTGCCGAGGTTCCACTTCGCGCCCAAGTAACTTTCGACCTGGGCCACCTCGTTCGTGCTCAGGGCTCGATTGTAGATAAGGAACTCGGCATAGTCGTTGGATCCGGGTTGATCGAGACCACCGGAATTCCCGAGGGTGAGGCGATTGGGGGCCATGACGTTGAGATCGTCGTAGGTATCGCTGGTGATCACGGTGCCATTGACTCGGTAGCTGGCAGCGCCCGCTTGGCGAAGAATGGTGGTCGAGCTCCACGTGTCGTTCGCCGGCGAGCCCGGATCCATCCGCAGTATATTGGCTCCGACTCCGCGAAGGACTTGCCACGTTCCTGCCCCCGTCTGAAAGAACTTCATCCCGTTGACGCTGGTTGAATCATTACCGTCGGCAGTCGAACACAGGCTGAGGGTGGCCCCGTTCGGCTGACCACCGGGGCGGCGATGGACCAGGAAGACCGTGTTGTCAGCGGCACCTGCCAGCGAGAACCCGCCTTCCCTCCGCAGGGAGTTGCCCTGACCCCCGTAGGCGGCTGTGTAGGGGCAAGAGACCACAGCCAGTCCATTGCGCGTGGCATCGTTGTACCTGGGGAAGTTGATGTTGCTGAGATGGTAACCATTCCCGCTCTTGTCCGACCATTGGGTGAGATTGCCTCCGGACTGGGTGATGCTGCTGCTGTCCGAGGCGTCAAACCACACCCGGCAGCCTTGGAGCTGGGTCGGGGCCAGCACGGTGCCGGTCAGGGCGTTGAAGGTCGTATTGCCACTGATCGCCTGGGTGCCGCTGCCGGCAAAGGTCACCGTGCCGCTGCCGGCGGTGAAGCCGCCGGCGCCCACGGTGTTCGCCCAGTCGCCGGTCAGGGTGATGTTCATGTTGCCGCTGGCGAGGACGCCCGCGCTGATCGTCACCCCGCCCAGCACCCGCAGGTGATTGGTGGCGATGGTCGTCGTGCCGCTGCCGGTCTTCGCCAAGGTCGGGATCGAGCCGGTTGCGGGCGGAATCAGGCTCTGGGCACCCGTACCGCTCAGCACCAGCCGCCCCGTGGTTGACGAGAACGCACCGCCGCTGCGCAGATCAGCATCCCCGATAATGGTCACGTCGTTGGCACCAAAGGCCACCGTGCCGAGGTAACCCGTGGTCATCGACAGCTCGCCCGCTGCGGCAGCCACATCGATGGTGCAGGCGCCGCTCTTGCTGCCGCCGCTGCCGCCGTCGAAGACGGCGAGATTCGCGCTCGTCGGCACTGACGCCCCGCCGGCTCCGTTAGAGGCTGTCGACCAGTTCGCGGTGCTCGACCAGTTGCCGGCACTGCTTGCGACCCAGTAGCGCCCCGGCAGCGGGAACCACCGCGTGGTATTGCCACTGTCGGTCGAGTTTGCCGGATTGATCGCCGGAACGACCGTGTTGATACCGTCCTTCACATCGACATAGCTGCACGTCCGGGTGCCATTCGGAGTCAAAGTCCACGTGCTGCCGTCCGACGAGCTGCGGAGGTACAGCAGGCTGCCCGCGCTGCCATTGAGGCTGAGCGTTCCGCCCACGATCTGGGTGCTGCCGGCGGCGAACTGCAGAGTCCGGTTGGCGACCGTGCCGAGGTTCCACTTCGCGCCCAGGTAGCCTTCGATCTGGGCCATCTCGGTCGTGCTCAGGGCGCGGTTGTACTGGATCATCTCGGCCACATCGTTGGGGGCCTGGTTATCCGAGCCCGAATTGCCGCCGACCGTGTAGAACTCCGGGTTCATCACCGACAGCTCATCGTAGGTGTCGGTGGTGATCTGGGTGCCGTTGACCCGCAGGGCCGCTGCGCCCTGGTTGCGCTGGATCGTGGTGATGCCCCAGACGTTGTTCGCCGGCGAGGTAGTCACCATGGCGAGGTGGTTCGAGCCGACCCAGCGGCGCACTTCGAAGGTGTTGCCACCAGAACTGGCATTCCACAGGCTCATGCCATTCACATGGCTGGACTCCGAATTCCCATTGCTGAACATCCCGAACACCGCCGTGTTGTAGCTCGTGCTGGTCTTGCGATGAACCACGAAAACCGTGTTGTCCGCCGAAGCTTGGCTGAAGATCATGCCGCCGTTGTTATTGTTGGAATAGCTGCTCCTGAGGTGGTTCCAATTCATGTCCGTCCCGTTTGGGCCCACAAAAGTCGGCGAGATCGACACCACCGACCGGCCATTGAGGGTCGTGGAGCCCCGCAGCGGCGACATGTTCCGGGTTGCATCGGCCCTATAGCAGTCAAACCGGTTGCCGCTCTTGTCCTGCCATTGTTTAATCCAGCGGGTATTGCCACCGCTATCGGTCTCAAGGGTGAAGGTCGCCGCATCATCCGCATCCAGCCACACCCGGCAGCCTTGGAGCTGGGTCGGGGCCAGCACGGTGCCGGTCAGGGCGTTGAAGGTCGTATTGCCACTGATCGCCTGGGTGCCGCTGCCGGCAAAGGTCACCGTGCCGCTGCCGGCGGTGAAGCCGCCGGCGCCCACGGTGTTCGCCCAGTCGCCGGTCAGGGTGATGTTCATGTTGCCGCTGGCGAGGACGCCCGCGCTGATCGTCACCCCGCCCAGCACCCGCAGGTGATTGGTGGCGATGGTCGTCGTGCCGCTGCCGGTCTTCGCCAAGGTCGGGATCGAGCCGGTTGCGGGCGGAATCAGGCTCTGGGCACCCGTACCGCTCAGCACCAACCGCCCCGTGGTTGAGGAGAACGCACCGCTGCTGCGCAGATCAGCATCCACCGTGACGGTCAGGTCGTTGGCACCCAAGGCCAGCGTGCCGGTGTAGCCGGTCATGGTCACCGCTGCCACCGTCAGCGCGGCGGTCATGGTGCAGTTGTTGTTGCGATTCGTGCCCGAGCCGGCGAACGATAGGGTGTCAGCGGCGTTGATCGACGCCGCGCGCACCGTGCCGGCTTGGTCAGTGGTGTAGTTGGTCGCCAAATTGCCGTCGGTCGAGGCCCCCTGGGGATGCCAGTACACCGTCGCCGCCGACGCGGCACTGGTCATGACCACCAGCATGATCAGCGCCATCCAGCGACGAACGCGCCTCAACCCACGCAGCGCCTTGGCGATGATCGCCACGATGGGCGTCACCACCCCCCCACCCAACGCCACCGTGCGGGATGAATGGATCTGATCAGAGGTCGGCGTCGTGCCGTTGAAATTCACCGAATACGTGTGGCCCGTTGGGCCCCGCGGATCATGCGTGCGCGCTGAGGCGATGGCTGAAGGGATACGCATCACGGACCGTCGGGCCGATACACGAGGCGCAGGCCGGCCAGGGCGTGCGGCGTCGAGCGGTCGATTGCGATCTTGTTGGCGGCCCGGGCCATGGGCAGGGAATCGCGCCAGGAGCCGCCGCGCAGGGATCCATCCGCGCACAATTCCCACATGCTGCCGTGGGTATCGAAGAGTCCGTTCGCATTGGCGAGCCGGGAGCCGACCCGTTGCGGACCCGGATTGGCCCCGGTGGTCTCGGCCACCTGCGCGTGCAGGCCGACCGTGGCGCTGTCGATCGCATCGCCCCAGGCGAAACGGCCGTTACTGCCGGCCCGGCAGGCGTACTCCCACTCCCCCGCGCTGAGTAGGCGGAAGGATCCGGCACAGCGGTCGCTGCCGGTGGCAAGACCGGCGTTGGCCAGGTCGATACTGAAACCCGAGGCGGGAAGGCGTTCATCGACGCTGCCCAGCAGAGCGGGGTCCAACCCCGCCCACGGGGTGGTGCTGGCCAGGCGCTGCCATTGGCCGCGGGTCACCTCGTAGACCGAGACGAAGATGCGCGCGGCGCCGGCGCTGCCGACCACTTCGTCGGGTTGGGCCCAGCGCGTGCCCAGCGGCGAACCGGCAGCGCCACTGCCAGCGGGCAGGGCTATAAACAGGATGGAATCGGTGCGCAGGCTGTCGTCGGCCGGATCCGGGCTGCCGCGACGACCGCTGGCCTCGCCGGTGGCGAGATTGACGACAATCCATTCAGCCTGAGCCAGCGCGACGTTGCCGGACAGCTTGGAACTGCCGCCACCGCCACCGCCACCGCAGCCCGCCACGACAAGCAGCGCGAGCACCGTGGTTATCAGCGCTATCCCCCGAGCGTGCGTGTTCATTGCGCCCCCACCGGTTGCGGATGCACGAAGATGGTCGCCACCTGAGCCGCGGTCGTGCCCGAGACGCTGTCGCTGACCAGCACGGTGATGGTGACGTCGCCACTGGCGGTGTTCGGCACGTTCCAGCTCACCGCGGCGGTCGCGGTGGCTAGGTCCGGCACCAGCAACAACCCACTCGGCGCGTCGCTGGTCGCGAAGCTCAGGGTCGGGGCGGTCAGATCGCTGACGTCGACCTGCACCGTCCACTGCAGGAGATCGCCGGCTTGAGCCTCGACCGGCGGTCGTGAATAAATCCACGGTTTCAGCACCGTCGCTGGCCCGGTGATGGCGATACTGACGGAAAGCGTGGTCGTGCCCGGGGTCGGGGTGGCGCCATCGCTCACCGCCAGCACGAAGGCATCGGGTCCACTCTGGCCCGGCCACGCGCGGTAGGAAAATGCACCGGTCGCGGCATTGGTGATCACCAGGTCGCCCTTGGCCGGTGCGGTCTGCACGGTGACCGCCAGGCCCGGACCGTCGGGATCGCTGATCACCGGCGTCGCCGCCACCGGCACGCCTGCCGAGGCCAGGAGGGCGAGCGAGGTGGCGGTGGGCGCATCGTTGACCGGCGTCAGGTCAAGGAAGCGCGTCGCCGCGACGCTGGCGAAACCGAGGCTGTTGGTCAGCACCGCGCTCAGCGTGCGGCGCGCCGGCGAAGGATTCTCAGAGGTATTGCGGAACACCACTTGGCGCAGCAGTTCCTGGGCCATCGCGGTGCTGGCGCTCGCGTTGAAGGTGACGATCAAGGTCGCGCTGCTGCCGCTAACGGTACCGATGGCGGTGGCGCCGTAGCTCACGGTCGCCCCGCTTTGGGCGATGTTGCCGCCTGCCTGGATAGCGAGGACATCGCTGGCATCGCCACCGCTGGCGCTCACCACCAAGGTTCCGGCGCTGAGCGAAGCCACCGGGTTAAAGAGCCGTCCCAGCGGCGCGACCAGGGTATCCGGCCCGCCCTCGGTGAAGGTCGCTGCGACCGTCGGCAGCAGATCGACCGAGGGCTTGTTGGGGTCGACGCTGAAATTCATCGCGCCGCCGGCCGTCTGGTTGCCGGAATCCCGCACCGTGAACTGCAGGCCGTCATTGAGGGCCCCGCTGTTGTCGGTGTGCACGTAGCGCAGGTAGCCGAAATCCACATCCTGCTGGGTGAAGCTGTCGCCCACCCCCAGCGCCGACCAGATTCCCGCCAGCGGCTGGAAGAGCTGCAACTGGCCTCTCTGGGGCGCTACCGAGAGGATGATCGACAGGTTGGCCGCCGTGGTTTCGACATCACTGCACGCAAGCTGACCCGCCGCGAAGGCGTTCGCCTGCAGCCCCGTCAAGGCAACGGCGCCGTTATAAGCGACCACTGCATCGGTGCTGCGGTCCACGGTCGGCGGCGTATCGACCGCATTGACTTGCAGTTTGAAGGTGCGCGTCGCCGGCGGGTTCGCGCCACCGTCGGCGGCGGTGATAGTGATCCAGGCGATGCCGTTAGCGTTGAGCACCGGGGTGAAGGCGAGCTGGCCCGTGCTCTGCGGATTATTGTAGCTGAGCGCGAGCGCGCCGGTCAAGCCCGTGTTGTCGCTGGTCGCGCTGACCGTCACCACCTGCGTCTCGCCGGTCTGACCGTTGCTGATGCCGCTCAGGCCCACGCTGATGCTGCCCGGAGTCTCGTTCACGATCAGTACCAGGTCGGGGCCGACCATGACCAGGGGCACGACACTGCCGCCGACCGTGGCGGTGGACGGCGCGGCCAGGGTCGGCGGATGGTCGACCGACCGGTTGATCCCGGTGACACTGCCACCGGCGCGACCAGAATAGATGGGGTCGGCCGAACTGGCGGCACCGACCAGGATGGCGAAGGCCACATCGCCATCATTCGCAGCATTGCCATCGGCACCGCTGACCGTCACCGTCTGCGGCACGTTCCAGGTCGAGGTGGTAAAGGTCAGGCTGGACCGGTTGACCGTGGCCTGAGCACTATCGCCGCTGACCACCGGGATAATGACATCCGCCGTCGGCCGGCTGGTAAGCACCACGGTGAAGAGGTCGCTGCCACCGATCTCGGTGGTTTCCAGCCCGCTGGCAGGCGCGAGCGCGATACCAGCGGTATCGTTGTCAATAACTGAGACCGCTAGGGACAGCGACACGGTGCTCACATACCCCGGATCCGCCGAGGTCCAGGAGTGGGTGATGGCCGCCTGGTGCGTGCCCTGCGCGATGGCATCATCCACCGCGCTCACGGTCACGGTGCGCGCGGTCGACCAATTGCTGCTGGTGAAAACCATGCTCGCCGGACTGAATTGCACGTACCCGTCGGCATTGGCCAGGGACACGGTGACCGACGCGCTGGGGGCCTGACTGAGGCGGATGGTGTAGGTCGCTGACTGCGCCGAGCCCTCGCTGACTTGAAGACTGCCGCTGGTATTGATGACCAGATTCTTGCTGTCGTTGTCGAGGCAGAGCCCTGCCACGTTGCTGGTGAGTCCCGCATAGCCAGCGTCCCCACTCGCGACGAAGGCGACGCTGAACGAGCGATTTCCGGTCGGGACATTGCCGTCATCGATGCCGGTCACCGTGATGAGTTGCGGCACGTTCCAGGCGCCGGGCACGAAGGTCAGCGTGGCCGGACTGATGCTTGCCGTCGCCGTGTCGCTACTGGTCACAGCAAGGGTCACTGTGCTGTTGGGCTGACTGGCGAGGCTGACCCTGACCTGGGCGGTGGTGCCGGTTTCGCTCACCGTCACGCTCGATGGACTCAGCACCAGGGCGGCGTTATCGTTGTCGGTGATGGCGACCACTATCGTCCGGTTGGGCATCGCTCCATAGCCACCACCGCTAGCGCTATGGACGATAAACACGCTGCGATTGCCTTGAGTCAGCAGATCATCGACCGCGTTCACGGTGACGGTCTGGGGCGTATTCCATGATGCGGCGTTGAAGCTGAGGGTGGTCGTGCCCAGGACAAGCTGCGGGTCGCCTGCCACGGTGACCGTCACGGTGCCCGATGGCCGGGCGGCGAGCGCTACGGTGTAGGTGTCGATCGAACCACCCTCGCTGACCGCAGTCGAGCCGCCGCTCTGGTTGATAACCAGCGCTGGGACATCTTGGTCGAGATTGATCACTGGTACGGACGACCCGCTGACGCCCGCGAAGTTGGTCCCCGCCGCCACCGGCCCGATCAGGATCAGGCAGGCCTGGTTGCCGTCGGTAACGCCGTCAGGTTGCCCGGTGAGGACCACGGTGCGTGCGTTGCTCCAATCGCTCGGCGTGAAGCTGACACTGGACACCGAGGTCAGCACCTCGGCAGGACGGTTGCTGGCCACCGTTACTGTCACCGCGCCGGTGGGCGGGGCATTGAGCACGATGGCGAGCGACGACTGGCTGCCCGATTCGCTGGTGATCAGCGTACCGCTCGGCGCGACCACGATCTGCGGCGTCACCACGGTTATCGTCACCGTGCCAGCCACCGCGGCGCTGAAACCATCAGTCACCGTCACCGGTATCTGATAAGTGCCGGTCGCGCCTGCCGGCGGCAGCCACGTGAACACGCCCGAGTTCGGGGCGAAGGCCGCCATCGTCCCCGGCATCGGCGACCCCTGCCCGTAGAGCAGCGGTTCGCCATCGCCATCGGTGGCGACCGCAGTCACCGACACCGCGGTGTCCACCGTGGTGGTGGCGCTGGTCGCGGTAAACACCGGCATCTGGTTGGCGGCCCTCGTGGTGGCGACGAATCCGCCATGCATGGCGCTGCCAGATCCGACCGTGCGCTTGTCCAGGATCGTCACTGCGCTGCCACGCAGCGTCGCATTGGTCGAGGTCGACGTGCCGCCACCGATGCCGGATTCGTCGAGGTCCATCGCATAGCTGGGCGAAGTCGCGACCGCCGCCATAGCGCCCGGCGCAAGCAACAACGCCGCCATCACCAACAACGCGGCGCGCCAAGACAAGCTAAGATGCGACCAGAGGGCCATGGAGAGTACCGAGGAAGGATACACCACGAACCACAGGTTGCGAAAGTCCTTCTTTTTCTTGGGCACGGGTACGGTGATCCCCCCTCCATCGATCCGGTCACCCACGACGAGAGCGCACCGAGCACGGTGCGCAGATCCAGCAGATGGTCCGCACGGTTGCACCCAGAGGTGCCGTTAGCCTGATTCGCGGCTTTGAATAACGCTGAGTCACCGATGTTTGGTTGGCCTGGGATGACACCACTCTGATCCCCGTTGGTTGCCAACTCCCAGGCGTTGGTTCCGCCACCATGGGTCCAGGTGGCATCCATAGTTGGTCCCGCCCAGACTCGCCCAGCGAAGAAGCCGAACAAGACCAAGAGCAGCAGCCGATACCTCGACACGAGGTTCATTTAGGGCGCGTAGGTGTTCACCGGCACCCAGGCGGTGCTCACAGAATCATAGAATTCGACGATCCGCGAGGTGGCGTTGTAGCGCAGACTGCCCGCCGCCGGCGTCACCGGGCTGTTGGTCATCTCAGGGAGGATCAGTTCGGTCGTCGAGGTCAGTTGGCCGGACACCGACAGCGACGTACCCGTCGCCGCCCCAATGACCGGCGTCACCAGCGTCGGACTGGTATTCATTACGAAGGTCGAGCCCGTACCGGTCTGCGCCCCCACCGACGTCGCGTTGCCCACCGACGTGATCGGACCCGTCAGGTTCGCGTTCGTCGTCACCGTGCCGGCCGTGGTGGCCGTATCCGCCGTGCCAGCCGTCGCCACGTTCAGGTTTGCCACCCGCGTCGTCGAAGCCACCACCAGCGGAGCCGTACCCGTCACCACCGACGAGGTCAGTTGGCCGGACACCGCCAGCGACGTACCCGTCGCCGCACCAATAACCGGTGTCACCAGCGTCGGACTGGTATCCATCACGAAGGTCGAGCCCGTACCGGTCTGCGCCCCCACCGACGTCGCGTTGCCCACCGACGTGATCGGACCCGTCAGGTTCGCGTTCGTCGTCACCGTGCCGGCCGTGGTGGCCGTATCCGCCGT
>Ga0335395_10000125_pt1 | contig 47748 bp, 34 predicted proteins | sample MAT02_FD_205744 | JGI IMG/M metagenome (GOLD analysis project Ga0335395, IMG submission 205744) | Freshwater microbial communities from Lake Fryxell liftoff mats and glacier meltwater in Antarctica - MAT-02 (spades assembly) (version 2) ... | reverse complement strand
GATTTCATATTTCCTTTGCGGTCAGTGCCATAATAACGAATATCAACTTTGGGATGAATAAATTCAAAATACTTTGGAAATATATATTCAGGGTTTGCATGATTACGTTTAATGGCCATTTGGCTCAAATGCGTACCAATATCGACCAGATAAAATCTTGGTGTCCCAATTCTTTCATTTGCTTTTGCTACCTGCTCTTGTATTATGCGGTTATAATGCCTTATTACATTGTCTATATGAATAATTTCACTTTGATTTAGATGTTTATCGGTTATTTTGAAGCTATCTGCAAATGCAAAGTAAGGATAGTGAGTGCCGTAAGAATATACCTTTTCGCAGGATTTACTGCTCAAATCTTTTAAACCCATAGGAGCAGGTTTATCTGGGTTTACAGGCCATTCATGAACAATAATATCATTCCTTTTATCACCAGCTGCCTTTGTTATCGGTGCAATGGTGACCAACGGTATTGTAGCCACAAAAACTTTGTAATCTACATTATGAGGATTATTTTCGAGTATTTTCACAACCTTATCAAGCATAAATTCATACTCTTTTTCAAAATCTTTTGGATGCCAAAGATTCCAACCTTTTTCTTTTCTAGTTTTGAAATCGACTTGATCAGGCCTTTGATTTTCGAATAAGCTGCCATCGTCCGATGTTTGCTCTATTACAAGGTTCACGACAGTACCCAATGCATTGTTTGCTCCCAGCCAAAGTATTAGGTTTTCAACCCCTTCTTGTTGGTGATGGTAGTTAAGCCAATCTAGCTGAGAATTTTGATGAAGGGGTAGTTCGCCATCATTGGGGTTTAACACTCTGTGGGAAGTGCGAAGCAAAGCTTCATTTACCCTTCCCCACCAATTATCTCCATTGTCTCGGTTTTTAGAAACAAAATCTTTACACAATGCCGAAGTAATTAACCAACTGTAAGCCAAGTCGAAACCCCGAACTGCTACATTGTGAAAATACTGTTCTTCATAATTCTCTTTCATTTTTCCTTCGCCACGCTCATAATAGTCTTCTACATCATCAAAATAAGAATTCAAAATATTAGCAGCCTGAGACCACTCTATCGGGCCGGATATGTCGCTATCTAAACGACGTTCAAGCTTTCTGAATATGGTTTCTATATTAAATGGTAAGCCATCTTTTGCCCAACTTGGATAGCGATAATTTTTAATCCCAAGATTTCTGGCAATCAAAGTCGAGTAAGACAAATCTGTTCTTGCAGCAGCTCCAGACATAAAGCCTTGTGATATGCTGTCTCCGATGGTGAAAAGTTTCATTTTTGCGGTGTTAAATTTCCCTTACTCATCTGGCTTTTCAGAATACGCCCCGTTTATTAACGTGGGTTCTGGACTCCACTTTTTTTTTAGATTTTAAATTAGTGCTGTTGCTTTAAGAAATTTATAATTCTTTAAAAGTATAATAAATACAATAGATTCAGAGCATTTTTTGATTTGAAATGACTCATAACTTTGAAAAAAGAAGTTATGAATACTGGTAAATATGTTTTTGCACAAGTACTTTCTTTTGTAAACCGCTACGAGTTTAATAAATGTGTAGTCCGTTACAATGGGGATTACAGGACTCGAGGTCTAAACTGTTGTAATCAATTTGTTCAGCTGTTTTTCGGTCAGTTAACTGGCAGGAATGGTATTCGGGACATCTGTCTCTGCTCAGATGTTCATAAGGCTCAACTATATCACTTAGGTATAAAGCAGAGCGTGTGTGTCTTGAATCAATGACTTTTTTTGAGACATTGAATGCTTTTCAGAAGTTGGAAGCCAAATAAGTAATAGAAAAATAGAGTAGTGGAACTCAAGTGAAGCGATTGGTCATGCTACCAGTACGAATTTGAGAGGCCTTCCAAAGACGGCAGTCAAAGCCTGTCCCGCTTTGCGGGGTGCAGTCTTTAAACCAACTAATGCTGCAAGAGGCGGAAACTCTTTTTTGTGGTGAACGATTAGGTAAAAACGGGAACAAGTATTCCTGTAGGTGAGTGTATAGGAGCTGAATAAATTGAACTGCCTATTAAACCTCGTAAGCGCAACAGAAAGAGTCGAAAACAAGTAGCTACGTTTGTATTTGTGATAAGAGTGTAATAGACGCCTTGATTACCGATTACACGGCTCTCGGGGTAAAGGCAGCAGAGCCTGTCCCGCACAGCGGGAAACTATACATAACTTGTCCCGTCCATGCGGCAGGCTTTTGAAAGGAACAAGAGAAGTCAATATTGTGCTGATAAATTGTGAAAGGAAACAGCCATTTAGGGATAAATGAGATATTGGCGGCAGACCAGCTCGTAGTAGTGATGAAGTTGCTGAAAGGTAATGGAGCGAAGGGGCTGGCTAGTTTAACCAAATAAAATTTACAACCGCAAGGAATGATTGATTATTATGAGGTAAAATCACAACCAATTACAATTGGTTAATCCATGATGTTTAAATACATTAGTGATGAAACTAGAAGAGCCGTATGATGGGAGACTATCACAGCTTGTCCCGATTTTCATCGGGATACGGTTCCGTGGGAACGTAGGGGTGAAAATCCCTTGCGTGACCCGATTAGCGGGCAGTGTAAAAGACGACAACAAAGAGAAATGAATAGACAAAATTTAAATATCGTAATTGGACTTTTAATATTCGTGTTGACTTCCTGCAAGACAACACAGACCAGTATGATTATCGCAGACAGCTATGACAAAAAGAAAAATCAAACGACTTTGACTTTACTGCCATACGGAAACATCAATCTTCCAGACAAATGGACAAAGACGAGTTACAATCATGTAAGCAAACAGCATTTTTTCACAAACAACGACTCGACAACTGTTGCGGTAACTAAAAACCCAAAAGACAAATATCCGTTTTTCAAACCTAATCAGACAGACAGCGAGTTTGTTACTGACTTTGTAAAGTGGGACGGGGAATATTGGGAAAAACAAGGCTTAACAATAACAACAGTTGAAAACCAATCTGAGAAAAGTTACATTTTGTGGCAAGCAAAAAGTGACGAAAAAAACGTAAATACAATTTTTTTTTTCGGTTCTAAAAATGGCTTGGCTTACAACTTTTTAGGGTCTTCAGAAACTTGGACAGAAACAAAGATTAAGGACTTTTTGGTACAACTATACAATGACAACTAAAATGACAGCAAAAACAGATGATTTTTTAAAACACTTATTTTTTTATATTTATAGGATTGATTGAGTCTTGACGCAAAAGGTCCTTCATAACCAACACCTGTTAATCGGTACTCTTCCCGAATTAACTTATACAAATCGCTCATCAATTGAAAATCAGTGGTATGGCAACGTTTCTACAGCTGATGCCAAGCTGATGTTCCTAGCTTCGAACTTCCAGTTGGTACTGTCCATTATCAGAACTATGGAATCCTGATCTGGCAGGAGTTTGAAAATAAGATTGGCTACACATTTCATTGGCAGTTCTACCTCGGACATAAATTGCTCTATACGTCTAAAACAGCTGTTGGCCAAGGATGTTGAGGCAAATCCGGAAGAAAGTTTGGAGTAGTTGACCGACTTTACCTTGCACAGATCTGTTATAAAAAGGCACATGAGGTAAATCCCTGTCAAGTTGAGTTCTCCCTTGAAATGGCTTGTAAACACGCTCAGCAATTGCTTAACTTTGGGGGTCTAGATTGGTATTCGTTCTTAAAGACATTATGTAGTAATAATTCTTTAGTATACTAAATATCAGTATATTATACAAATAATTAATTAACTATTTTGCAAATTATCAAGCAGCTGGAGTTTTTGTTATGTACTAAATTATTTTTATTAAATTTCTTAAGAATTTATACTAATTCAAGCTTACTAAAATTAAATTAATTTTGCACCAAAATTTGAAATTTAAAATATTGCGATTTTTTTATCCTACCAATAAAACTTAGCATTAAAATTGCTGTTATCCCAAAAAAATATCCGATACTAGAAATATGAAAATCAAACATTTTATTTATTTAGCAATTATATTATTGTTAGGATATTTAATCATAAAAAGAATTACCAATAACCCCGAATCAAAACAAGTAAATGGAGCAAACAAAAACCCAGCAACAAATACTATAACAGTTAACGGATTAATAATAAAAACAGAAAATTTTACAAATACTATTAATGTATCAGGTACTATTGAAGCTAACGAACAAGTTCAAATACGAAGCGAAATAACAGGTTTAGTAAAATCAATACACTTTAACGAGGGTAGCTTTGTTGCAAAAGGAGCACTGCTTTTAAAAATTGATGATAGAGAATTACAAGCTCAATTATTACAATTAAAAACAAAACAAAATTTAGCACTTGAAAATCAAAATAGAGCCCAAAAACTATTAAAAGTAGAAGCATTAAGTGTTGAAGAATATCAAAATATAAATGCCGAATTAAAGTTATTACAAGCGCAAACTCAATTACTAAAAGTACAGTTAAGTAAAACCGAAATTAGAGCTCCCTTTTCGGGGATGATTGGATTGCGCAACATTTCCACAGGCGCTTACCTTACACCTACTACCGATGTTGTCAGTTTATTAAGCATAAATCCTGTAAAAATTAACTTCTCGGTACCCGAAAAATATACACAACGGATAAATAAAGGGACTGATATTAAATTTACTGTTTCGGGATCAAATAAAGTTTTTACTGCTAAAATTTATGCAATTGAACCGAGTATTAATATTGAAACCCGAACATTAAATTTAAAAGCGAAAGCCGAGAATATAAAAGGTTACTTATTGCCCGGCACTTTCGCAAATATTGTTTTACAACTTCAAACTATTACCGATGCCATTTTAATTCCAACCCAATCTATTGTACCAATTTTAAATGGGAAACAGGTTTTTATCAGTGTAAACGGAAAAGCAAAAGCCGTAATGGTACAAACAGATATACGTACTAACGAAAATATATTAATTACTAAAGGATTAAAAAAAGGCGATACATTACTTACTAGTGGTATAATGTCATTAAAAAACGATGCGCCCATAAGTGTAAAAATTTCCCAAAAATAAATGAGTATTTCTACCACAAGTATTAAACGTCCGGTATTAGCGATAGTAATGAATTTAACGCTGATATTATTCGGAATTATTGGTTATAATTTTTTGGGAGTTCGCGAGTTCCCATCTATCGACCCGCCAGTTGTTTCGGTACGTACAAGTTATCCTGGAGCTAATGCCGATATTATTCAATCGCAAATAACCGAACCTTTAGAAAAATCGCTTAACAGCATTGATGGTATTAAAAATATTTCATCGGCCAGTAACCAAGGTTCGAGCTTAATAACGGTTGAATTTAATTTGAATAAAAACTTAGAAGAAGCCGCAAATGATGTAAGAGATAAGGTGTCGCAAGCAATAAGGCAATTGCCTACCGATTTAGATGGTGCGCCCGTAGTTTCTAAAGCTGATGCAAACTCGGATGCTATTATTTCAATGACGATACAAAGTGATAAACGAAACATATTAGAAATTAGCGACTTTGCCGAAAATGTGATAGCGCAACGTTTACAAACTATACCTGGTGTATCAACCGTTCAAATTTGGGGTCAAAAAAAATATGCTATGCGTTTATGGCTTGATCCCGAAAAATTAACTTCGTATGGTTTAACGCCACTAGACGTAAGGAACGCTCTGCAAAAACAAAACGTTGAACTACCATCGGGTAAAATATCGGGCGACAATACCGAATTAAGTATAAAAACAATTGGTAATTTAAGCAGCGAAGAAGAATTTAATAACCTTTTAATAAAAATTGACGGTAGCAATGTAGTTCGTTTTAGCGATGTAGGCAATGCAATATTGGGCCCCGAGAACGAAGAAACTATACTAAGGTCATCAGGAACGCCTATGGTAGCTACAGCAATAGTACCGCAACCAGGGGCTAATTATTTAGATATAGCAACAGAGTTTTATAAACGTTACGATGCCTTAAAAAAAGAACTTCCAAAAGATTATAAATTAAGTATAGCATTAGATAATACGATATTTATTAAACAATCGGTTATTGAGGTTGGCGAAACGCTACTAATTTCTTTGGTTTTGGTAGTTTTAATTATTTACCTTTTTTTTAGAGATTGGGGCATAGCTTTTAGGCCGTTAATTGATATTCCAGTATCGTTAATTGCCACATTTTTTGTAATGTATTTAATGGGATTTTCTATAAACGTACTTACACTATTAGCTATAGTTTTGGCTACAGGTTTGGTGGTTGATGATGGCATTGTTGTAACCGAAAATATTTTTAGAAAAGTAGAAGAGGGTATGTCGCCTTTTGAAGCCGCTATTGCGGGAGCTAACGAAATATTTTTTGCTGTAATATCTATATCCGTAACCTTAGCAGCCGTGTTTTTACCTGTAATTTTTTTAGAAGGTTTTGTGGGTAGGCTTTTTAGAGAATTTGGAGTAGTTATTGGTGCGGCAGTATTAATATCAGCATTTGTATCGCTTACTTTAACCCCCATGTTAAATGCTTATTTAATGAAGAGTGGTCATAAAAAAACAAATTTTTATAATAAAACCGAGCCTTATTTTTTAATGATGAACGATAGTTACCAAACCTCATTAAATAAATTTTTAAAATATAAATGGTTAGCCTTTCCAATTATTTTAGTGTGTTTTGGTTTTATATTTTTATTTTATAAAATATTACCTAAAGAAACCGCCCCGTTAGACGATAGAAGTAACGTAAACATGACTATTAGCGCACCCGAAGGTGCATCGTACGAATATACGGATGCGTTTATGCAAAAATTATATGGTGTAGTTAAAGATTCGATACCAGAAAATTTAGCCAATTTAGCAGTAACTTCACCTGGTTTTGCTGGTTCGGGTGCCACCAATACAGGTTTTTTTAGAATAAGGTTATCCGAGCCTTCGGAAAGAAACCGCAGCCAAATGGATATTGCCAAGCAACTTACTAATATCACAAAGGGTTTTTCGGAAGCCAAAACTTTTGTAATTCAGCAACCAACTATAGCTGTTGGTAGAAGCCGAGGCTTGCCAATTCAATATATTGTACAAGCCGATAATTTTCAGAAATTAGAAAATAAAATGCCTGCATTTATGGATGAGATAGGAAAAGATCCTACTTTTACCATTACCGATATTAACCTTAAATTTAACAAACCTGAACTTTATGTACGCATTGATAGAGATAAAGCACAAAATTTAGGTGTTTCGATAATTGATATAGCACAAACTTTACAATTATCGCTAAGTGCACAACGGTTTGCATATTTTACGATGAATGGTAAACAGTACCAAGTTATTGGGCAATTTAACCGACAGCAACGAAATCAACCTAGCGATTTATCTTCAATTTTTATACGCAATAACCGTGGTGATATGATACAGTTAGATAATTTGGTAACAATGGAAGAACGTAGTAGCCCACCACAACTGTATCGAAACAATAGGTTTTCATCGGCAACCGTCTCGGGGGCTTTAGCTCCTGGTAAAACTATTGGCGATGGAATTGAAGCGATGGAAATGGCTAAAGAAAAAATATTAGGCGATAGTTTTACTACCGATTTAGCTGGCGAATCGCGAGATTTTAAAGAAAGCAGTGCCAATACACTTTTTGCCTTTGGTTTAGCTTTGTTATTAGTTTATTTAATTTTAGCTGCACAATTCGAGAGTTTTGTTGATCCTATTATTATTATTTTAACTGTTCCTTTAGCTGTTGCTGGCGCATTTTTTTCCCTATGGCTTTTAAACCAAAGTTGGAATATTTTTAGTCAGATTGGTACAATCATGTTAATTGGTTTGGTTACTAAAAATGGTATTTTAATTGTCGAGTTTGCAAACCAATTAAAAGAAAAAGGAATACCTATTTCCAATGCCATAAGAGAAGCTGCTGTATCAAGGCTACGCCCAATTTTAATGACAAGTTTGGCCATATCGCTAGGTGCCTTGCCTATTGCAATGGCTTTGGGAGCGGCAGCTAAAAGCCGAATGAGCATGGGAACGGTTATAATTGGTGGCACTTTATTTTCGCTTTTATTAACTTTGTTTGTAATTCCAGCAATTTATTTATATTGGAGTAAAGCACACACTAACAATAATATAAATGAAGTTATTGATAGCAAAACTTTACCAAAAAATTAAATTAATATGAAATTTAAATATAATTTTTTTGGACTTATTTTTTTGGTAACATTTTCAAATAATTTACAAGCACAACAAAAACTTAGTCCTCAACAAGCTATTGCTATTGCTTTAGAAAATAATTACGCTATCAAATTAAGTAATAATAATTACGTTGTTAGCAGCAATAATGTAAGCTTAGGTAATGCAGGTTTTTTACCTAACGTGGTGGCTAACTTAAACGATGTAAATAGAATTGAAACAAATAAAGTAGATTTAGCATCGGGGCAAACCCGTGAAGCTATAAATGCACCAACTACCAATGTAAATTATGGTGTAGGTTTAACATGGCGCATTTTCGATGGTTTACAAATGTTTGCAACCTACAAAGGCTTAGTTGAATTACAAAAACTTGGCGACGTTAATGCAAGATTAACTGTACAAAATACCATAGCCGATGTGCTGGTATCTTATTATGAAGTTGTTACACAAGAAAAACAATACCAAGCTCTAATAACTGCATTGGAGGTTTCGGCTTTGCGCCGAAAAAACGCCAATAGCAGATATACCATTGGCAAAGGCTCTAAATTAGAATTATTGGCTGCTAAAGTTGATTTTAATACCGATACAACACAAATTTTGAGACAACAAGATATTATACTGACCGCTAAAATCCGGTTGAACGATTTAATGGCCCGCGACCCTAGAACAGATTTTACAGTAGATGAAATTATTAATATTGATGGAAGCCTAGAACTAGAAAGTTTAACTTCACTAGCTGAAATACAAAATCCTTCATTACAGGCTGCTTTAATTAATCAACGCATTGCAAAATTTAATTTACAACAAATTAAAGGCACACGGTATCCAGTTTTAGGTCTTACCTCGGGCTATGATTTCCAAAATTCTACTGCTCCGCCAACAAGTTTCGCTTTACGGGCTAATTCGCGAGGTTTTAATTATGGCTTAACGGCCTCATTAAATATTTTTAATGGCTTTCAGCAAAACCGAATTGAAAAAAATGCAAAATTAGCACTCGATAATGCAGCTATTGAGCTTTTGCAAGCTAAACAAATTGTTAATTCATCCTTATTAAATGCGTACCAAAGCTATCAAACTAACCTAAAGCTAATTGGCTTAGAAGAAAAAAATGTTGCTGTTGCACAAGAAAATCTGAATATTACATTAGAGAAATATAGGCTAGGTAGCATTATACCCTTAGAGTTAAGAGAAGCTCAACGTAATTTTTTAGACGCCAGCGTACGCTATACTGGTGCATTGTACCAAGCTAAATTATCCGAAGTGGGTATAAAAGAAATTATCGGTAAAATATCGTTATAATTACGTTAATTTTCCTAGTTTTGAAAAAAATAAGAATTAATTTTAACAATTTCTGTCCTTTTTTACATAAAATTTTGTTCTCTAATAAGTTTATTGTAATTTTCAACCATGTCAATGCTTATTCCACAATCAACATCTAAAGAAGCTACTTTTAAAAACGAAGTAACTACTAAATTCGATTTATACAACAGTTTGTTTTTAACCCTTCCATTTTATCAGGTAAAAAAAACAGGACTTGCATTACCCTATTTCTTTGATCATTGCGAAGAAGGTATAGCTAACAATATTCGTCCCGATAAGATTATAGAATCTTTTTTTTCGCAACAAAACACACTTTCAAACTTAAAAGAAAGTAATGATTTACTTTTTAGATTTATACAATACATTGAAAGACAGGTAGTTTTGTTTGATGCGGTTGAAGATGCTGCATTTTCTAAAATTAAAATGGGTGAAGAAGCAAGTTCACTAAGTGTTTTAATGAACCAAGCTGTTGAAGATGACGACCTATATAAAAAAATACAAAAATGCCTTCAAGAGTTTAAATTACGGTTGGTATTTACCGCACACCCCACACAATTTTATCCTAGTACTGTATTAGGTATTGTTACCGATTTAACCGATGCAATTAAAGTAAACGATGTAAATAACATTAATCTTTTATTGCAACAGTTAGGCAAAACACCGTTTTTTAACAAAAAAAAACCTACCCCAATTGATGAAGCTATCAGCCTAAATTGGTACCTCGAAAATATATTGTATCAAACAGCATCCGATGTACATAAAAATTTAGAACAATCATTTAAACTTAACCTATCAAACCATAGCTTAATAGAGTTAGGTTTTTGGCCTGGAGGCGATAGAGACGGTAATCCATTTGTAAACTCCGAAACTACCAAATACGTTTCTTCTTTTTTGCGCCAAGCATTATTTCGCTGTTACTATCGTGATTTTAAAACCATGAAACGCCGCATAACTTTTAATGGAATAGCCGAGCCAATGGCTATTTTAGAAAAAATGTTGTACGAAAATGCCTTTACCTCAAATATTGAAGTTACAGATATAAAAGAAACACTTTTATTAAAACTTCGTAAAATTAAAGATGTATTAATTAACTACCACGATGCCTTATTTACTGGTATTGTTGATGATATGATATGGAAAGTAAAACTTTTTGGTTGCCATTTTGCTTCTTTAGATATAAGACAAGATAGCCGTATTTTACGTACCCTATTTAAAGATTGTGTAAACAGTCCGCAACTTACATCGGGTTTAGTTGCCAATTATTTCGATTTGAGCGAAGCTGAAAAAATAGCCTCTATAAAACTTAATTCTGCTGATTTTACCGCTTACGCTAATTTTTCGGATTTAGGTAAAGATGCACTCGAAGTGATACGACTTATAAAAACTATGCAACAAAATAATGGTAAACGAGCCTGCCACCGTTTCATTATTAGCAATTGCCAAAAAGCTTCGGATATATTACAATTGGTTCAATTATTTTTATGGAGTGGCTGGCAAATGGATGAAATGGACATTGATTTTGTGCCACTTTTTGAAACTATCGACGACTTAAACGAGGCTGACGAAATAATGGAAAGCCTGTACCAACATCCAGTTTATCAAAAACACCTTGAACGACGCAAAAACAGACAAGTAATAATGCTTGGTTTTAGTGATAGTACCAAAGATGGTGGTTACCTAATGGCTAATTATTCGTTATACAATGCCAAAGCTAACTTAACTGCAGTATCTCGTAAAAACCATATCGACCTAGCTTTTTTTGATGGTAGGGGAGGTCCACCTGCTAGAGGTGGTGGTAAAACGCACCGTTTTTATGCTTCTTTTGGTAAAGATGTAGCCAATAAGCAAATACAAATAACCGTTCAAGGGCAAACCATTAGTTCGCATTTTGGCACCTTCGAAAGCAGTACCAACAACATGGAGCAATTGATACATGCAGGTATAACATCGGCTTTATACAAGCAACAAAATGATACCATGACCATAGCCGAAAAACAACTTTTTAAAGATATGGCAACAGTTAGCTATCATTCGTTTGTGAATTTACGAAATAACCCTTTGTTTTTAAAGTTTTTAGAAGTACAAAGTCCTTTAAAAATGCTTTCTGAAATAAATATTAGTAGCAGGCCAGTTAAACGAAACTCGGATGCCGAACTTAAACTAGAAGATTTAAGAGCCATAAGTTTTGTAACCTCATGGGGGCAATTAAAGCAAAATATACCCGGTTACTTTGGAGTTGGCTCGGCATTACAATCGGCAAAAGATACAGGTAAATGGCAACAAGCCAAAGATTTATACAAGACGTCGGGATATTTTAAAACCGTAATCGATAATTGTATGATGAGTATGACAAAAGCCGATTTTAGGCTTACTGCTTACCTAGCCGATGATGAAACATTTGGAGAATTTTGGAAAACTTTAAAACACGAATTCGACCTTACACTATCACTTATACTTGAGTTAAGCGATACTAAAATTTTAATGGAAAAATATCCTATCGAACACGAATCAATACTTGTTCGCGAAAAAATTGTTTTACCATTGGTTATTATCCAGCGTTATGCAATTATTAAATCATTAGAAAAAAACATCAGCGAAAGCGATAAAAATATTTATAACAAGCTTATTTTAAGAACACTTTATGGAATTGTAAATGCTGCCCGAAATTCAGCTTAGGTTTTTTAAAAAATTAGCTAATCCAAGTTTAGCTTTCTACTTATTTTTTTTAAAGCTACCAAGCGTTTATTATTTAACCGTTTGGCTATTGCTGTTTTATTAGGTTTAGAGGCTTTTCTAAGAATTTTAATATGTAAGCTATGAGTAATTAATGTTAAAATTTTTTTAATAGCGATTTCTTTATTTCTTAATTGGCTTCTATCTTCTTCAGCAAAAATTTGCAATATCCCATCGTTCGTAATTCGGTTGGCAAGCTCACTCAAAATCATATTTTTTTCAATTTCGTTAAATACATTGGATTGCGCCACACACCAATATAATTCTACTTTGCTAGAAACCTTGTTTACATTTTGTCCACCCTTTCCGCCACTACGCGAAGTTCGAAAACTAAATTCTTTTATTAGACTTTCTTTTAAAAAAAACATAAATTATAATTTTTTTGAAAATAAAATGAATATATTTTACCAAATCTGTTTAAAAAATAATGAAAATAATACCGTAGATTAAATTAAATTGATAAATAAATATTTAGACTTTAACAAATAAATCATCTTTGCCAAAATAACGTTCATAATAAAATACACAAGTTAGGGAAGTAATAACACTTATAATTGAACCGAAAGTAACATCACCAAAAAAATGCTGGCCAAGGTATATCCTCGAATAACCAGCCATAATTGCTAAAAACAAAAACAATAGTCCATATTTTTTATTTTTAACTACATAAGTGCAATATATAGCTAAAGAAAAGGCAGTAATGGTATGTCCCGACGGAAAACTGTGGTTAGTATAAACCGTTACTCCATCTACAAAGTGTATAATTTCCGAATTTTTAAACCAACTTCTTGGCCTTAAAGAATCTTTGAATATCAACCACTTAAAAATTATAGAAACTAAAGTTGATGAAGTAAAAATAATAATTCCTAAAAAAAATAATTTCCGCTGTAAAAAGAAAAAAACGCTAATAAGCAAAATTCCAAAACACCAGCCATCACCTAAGTTATTAGTAATATAAAATACAAAATCGAAAAATTGGTTATGATTTTCATTTATAATAAAAAACAAATACGATTTGCTAAAAATAACTAAACATATTAAACAAAATAGTACAAAGACAATATAGGGGAATAAAAAATATTTAAAATTTTTAAAAATTGATTGCATAAACTGAAATTATAAAATACCAATTTATGTATAAATAAACTCAATTAGTAAAAAATATTAGAAAAGGTTTTATCTACCTTAGCGGCTCTTAAAATAGTATATAAATGTCTTTTGAACAACTTAAAATATCGACGCCATTAATTAAAGGTTTAAACGAATTAAACATATTCGAACCTACTGAAATACAGGCCAAAGCAATACCGATTTTACTTAAATACCATACCGATTTTGTAGGGCAAGCACAAACTGGAACAGGAAAAACTGCTGCTTTTGGTTTACCTATTTTAGAAAACATTGATGCCAATAATGCTAAAATACAAGCTATTATACTATCACCCACTCGTGAACTAGCGCAGCAAATAGCCAAACAATTATTTAAGTTTACTAAATATGCAACCAAAAAAATATTTGTAGAAGCTGTATATGGTGGCGAAAAATTAGAAATACAAATTGCCGCATTAAAACGACCTACACAAATATTGGTAGCCACACCAGGCCGATTAATTGATTTATTAAATCGTAAAATGGTGGATTTATCTCAGGTAAATACCGTGGTTTTAGATGAAGCTGATGAAATGCTAAGCATGGGTTTTAAACCCGATATGGACGAAATACTTACTTATACCGTAAACAGAAAAAATCTTTGGCTATTTTCGGCAACCATACCTGATGGAATCCAACAAATTATTGATACTTACATGAATGCAGACATGCAGAGTATAAAAGTCGAGAAAAAAGATGTGGTAAACACCGCTATTTCACATCAATATTTAGTAGCCGATATTCCTCAAAAATTAAACGTGTTACTAAAATTTTTAAAAACACAACAAGAGGGTAGAGGCATAATTTTTTGCAAAACTAAAGCTGCAGCACAAAATTTAGCCCAACAATTAATAGCTAAAAATATAGCAACAGATGCTTTACATGGTGACTTAGGGCAACGCGACCGCGAAAAAGTAATGAGGGCATTCAAAAACGAAAAATTAAAAATACTAATTGCTACCGATGTAGCTGCCCGAGGTATTGATGTGCAAGATTTGGCGTACATAGTTCAATACCAATTACCCGAACAAATAGAATATTATACGCATAGAAGTGGACGTACTGGGCGAGCAGGGAAAAAAGGAATAAGTTTAACGTTTATTTTACCTCACGAAGGTGCTAAAATAACTAAGCTTGAAAACGAGTTACATATTAAATTTGAAAAAGTTGATTTTTAACAAAAAATCAGGTTCGATAAATATTATCCAACCTGATTAACATTGTTTTGTAATTTACTTTAATGGCTTAACTAACTTAGGATTATATACATGCGAATCTAAAAAATAACTTTTTGAAAACTCGCCCTGATTAATGTTCAAAATTTGAAGATTGTTTTTCATAAATGAAAGCTGATAATCTTTATCTGTAAAAGAATATATTACCTTATCCCCTAAAACTTTCGTATCCGAAATTTTTAAAATTTCCATTGGTTTACCCAATTTATTTTTAATTACCATTACCGAACTAGCGTCATTAATAATGGTATAATAATCGTAGCCATCATTAGTAACCAACGAATGGTAATTATAGGTTTGTGCATTAACTTTAACACAACAAAAAACAAAAATAATTAAAAATATTTTTTTCATAATTTTATTAAATAAGTAAATAGTAGAATTTTATTAGTTTAACAATAATGGAATTAAAAAATTATAAATCCAAGTAAAACTTAAACGAATTTATTTATAATTAATTTCAATGTAGGCATAGTTATTTAGTTTAAAAGCTTTAAACCTATAGCCGTATTATTATCGGATGCTGTACCCACCATAATTTCAAAATCTCCAGCTTCTACAATCCAGTTCATATTTTCATCGTAAAACGAAAGTAATTCGGGTGAAATTGTAAAACTAACCGTTTGTGTTTCGCCAGCATTTAAAGTAATTTTTTTAAATCCTTTCAGCTCCTTTACTGGCCTTGTAACCGACGATATTTTATCTCTAATATACATTTGCACCGTTTCGGCGCCTGTACGGTTGCCTGTGTTTCTTATATCAACACTTACCATTGTTGTTCCATTTTTTTTTATCGCTGGGGCGGATATTCTTAAACTACTATAATTAAACGTAGTATAACTCAAGCCATGGCCAAATGCAAAAAGCGGACTAACCTCGAACCCTAAATTATACCCACGCCTTGCCGATGGTTTGTAATTGTAATAAGCGGGTATATGTCCTGTACTTCGGGCAAAAGTTATGGGTAATTTACCACTTGGATTAATATTTCCAAATAATGCATCTACCATTGCGTAACCGCCTTCTTGCCCCAAATACCAACATTGCATAACCGCAGGTACAGCACTGGTTAAGTAAGCAATATCCATTGGTGGGCCACTATTTATAAATGCACAAGTAGGTTTACCCGTAGCTACAACGGCTTTTATTAAATCATTTTGGTTCGATAAAAGTTCTAAAGTTGGTAAATCGCCCAAATGGCTATTCGTCCAGCCTTCGCGATTGGTAGATTCGTTGCTGCCTACAAAAAGTACAACTACATCGGCTTGTTTGGCAACTTCAACCACTTCAATTATTTTTTGTTGGTTGGCAACAGGGTCGGCAAGGCGAATGGTATCAGCAAACCAATCATTTTTATCCGTTATTTTTACGCCTTCGGCATATAGTATTTTTATGGTATTGCCATATTTTTCTTTTAGGGCTTGCAAAGGCGAAATTGTAAATTTTGCCTTATCCGAATAAGCTCCTAAAATACATTTATCGGCATTTGGCCCAATAAAAGCAATGGTTTTTATTTTTGATGAATCGAGCGGCAAAAAGTTATTGTTGTTTTTTAGCAACACCATACCCTCAGTAGCAGCTTTATACGCAACGGCTCGCTTTTGCGGACTAGCAACAATTTCCTCGGCCTTAGCTCCATCTATGTAAGGGTTTTCAAATAAGCCTAACCTAAATTTAATTACCAAAACCCGCAAAACATGTTCGTTTAATTGCGCCATGGTTATTTTATTTTGGCTTAACGCCGATTTTAAATGGGTAAAACCTTCGGCTTCGGGGGTTTCAATATCAACACCAGCTTTAAAAGCCATTATACCCGCATCGGCCATAGTGGGTGCTGTGAAATGTAAGTTGTTTAGGTTTGATATTGCATAATAATCAGAAACATAAATCCCCCTGAAGCCCCATTTATTGCGTACTAAATTGGTTAATAGGTTTTTGTTAGCATGTACAGGAATGCCAAATAACTCGTTGTAACAAGGCATAATACTCATTACTTGCGCTTGTTTTATACAGGCTTTAAAAGGGGCAAAAAACACTTCGTAAGCTGAACGTTCATCAATATTGCTTGGGGCAACATTTATACCACCTTCGCTTTGGCCATGTACACCAAAATGTTTTAGTGTGGCAGCTACTTTATTAGGTTTTAAATATTCGCCCGTACCTTGCAATGCTTTAATTTCGGCAATAGCCAATTGCGAAATAAGGAAAGGATCTTCGCCCATAGTTTCTTCGGTGCGTCCCCAGCGAGGGTCTCGCACAACATCAACCACGGGAGCTAAAACTTGCTGGCCACCGCGGGCCCGTATTTCTTCGGCTACGTTGCTGAATACTTCCGAAATTAGGTTTTCGTTCCAGCTACTTGCCAATGCAATAGGCACAGGAAAATTTGTAGCATCTTGCGACTGCTGGCCATGTAAACCTTCTTCGTGTACCATTACTGGGATGCCTAAACGCGTTTTTTCGATAAAGTGTTTTTGGACTTGGTTGTATAAAGTAGCGGCTTCTTTGGGTTTTTGCCCAATTTTTTCGCCAGGTAAAGGTTCGTTTATTCGGGCTATTTGGCCTAAGCCGTATTTAAAAACTTTGTTCGCATTTGCTACATCAAATTTACCATTGGTTATATAGGGGCTTTTAGACCACATACATTGCAATTGCGCAATTTTTTCGTCGGTGGTCATAAGTTTCAATAAATCTAGTGCTCGCACATCGGGAGATAGTTTTACATTTTTATACAGCTTTTGCTGCGCCAAAATCCCCGTAAGGGAAAACATAACAAAGCTTAAAATAAGACTTATTTTTTTCATAATTAAATTGGTTTTATTGGAGATTTCAAAGCTAAAATTTTTTCAAAAAAAAACAATGCTTTTACGATTTTTAAAATATCTTGATAGTCGTTTCGGAAATTAAAGTTTTTTAAACAAGACTTAGCCCCAAAAAAGTCCCTCTATTTATTAGAAGGGCTTTTTGGGATGCGATTTTTAATGTTGTATTACAATTTGTTTGATAATGGTTTCTTTGACTTAAGCAGCAAAATTTTTGATATACATTTTTTACAAAAAAAATCTTAAAATCTAAATATTTAAAAACAGTTGCTTTGCATTAAAAAATAAAAACTAAGCAGGGTCCTCTGTGAGAGACCCCGCTGGGACAAAAATTATAAGCAGGGTCTTCTGTGAGAGACCCTGCTAGGACAAAAAAAAAAGACTTACCAGGGTCTTAAGTTAGAGATTATGCTGGTAGTAAAGCCTTAATCGCCCACCTCAATTTCGCCGATTTTGCCCTTGGGTTACTGTTAATTTCTTCTGCCGAGGCCTTTATAGGTTCTGGAGCAATATCACTGTAAATACCCGCATTGTATAAAGCTTTAAATATTTTTTTTACCCTTCGGTCTTCGCCAGAGTGAAAAGAAAGAATGGCAACCCTGCCGCCAGGTGCTAGCGCATAAGGAAGTTTTTCTAAAAATTTTTCTAATACCCCAAACTCATTATTTACCTCAATTCTTAAAGCTTGGAAACAACGCTGACAAGTTTTTTTAACTTCTTCATTTCTGCTGGCCGGAGGTAGAAAGGCTAAACATTCTTTAATAATTTCTTTAAGCTGAGTGGTGGTTGTAATTTGCTCGCCTCGTTTAATTGCTTGTAAAATTGATACAGCAATTTGCTCGGCAAAAGGCTCGTCAGAATGATCTGTAAATATCTCTTCTAGTTTATCTTTAGTGATGTTTTTGAGTAACGCAGCAGCAGATTTTCCACTATTTGGGTTTAACCTTAAATCTAACGGCCCATCAATTTTAAAAGAAAATCCTCTGTCGGGGTTGTCTATTTGCATAGACGAAACACCTAAATCAGCCAAAACAAAATTTAAAGGTCCAGCTTCCTCTGCAATTAAATCAATACCAGAAAAATTCATTTTCTTAATCGTCAAAACCTCAGGTCCGTAACCTAAAGCCGCCAACCGATCTCTAGTTTTGGGCAATTCAAAAGGATCCACATCGGTAGCATATAAATGTCCGTTAGGTATCAAACACTTTAACATTTCTAAACTATGTCCGCCATAACCTAAAGTAGCATCCATTCCAATTTGGCCTGGTTTAATGTTTAAAAACTCCAAAATCTCATTCATACAAATAGAACGGTGCATGCCAGCTGGGGTACGTCCTTGTTGCATCACTTTCTCTATATCTTCCGAAAAATTTTCAGGATTTAACTCCTTGTATTTTTCTTTAAAAGACTTTGGGTGTGTGCCCTTGTATCGCATCCGACGAGGGTTTTTTGGTGTTTGGTTTTCCATAGATACTTAAAATAGAGAATAGTATTTTTATTTATGTTTAGGATTTTATTTGAGGTAAATATTTTGTGAATTTGTTACATCGCACAGGAAATAATTCCAATATAAATGTTTCATTATATGTGAAACAAAGAATATAAGGTATAAGATTACTCAATAAATCTTATTCAATTGTTCCTTAAGCGTTAAAGTATAAAAATCTGTTCTTCTATCTTTAAGGTTTTTAACACTGCCAAATTCGTGTAATTCTTTTAATAAATCGAGGTTTACATCGGCAATTAATACCGTTTCGTTGTTTGGGGTGGTTTCTGCAACGATGGCATTGGATGGGAAAGCAAAATCGGAGGGCGAAAATATTGCCGATTGTGCATATTGTAAATCCATATTGTTTACTTTAGGTAAGTTACCTACCGAACCCGTTATAGCTACATAACATTCATTTTCTATGGCTCTGGCTTGCGAGCATATTCTTACTCTATTGTAAGCGTTTTGTGTATCGGTCCAAAAGGGAACGAATAATATATCTAGTTTATCTAAAGCTAATAATCTTGCTAGTTCTGGAAACTCAGCATCATAACAAATTAAAATACCTATTCTTCCGGCATCGGTATCAAAAACCTTAATTTCGTTGCCTCCGCTCATGCCCCACGAATGAATTTCTGATGGTGTTGGATGAATTTTTATTGCCCTATCAAAAGAACCATCTCGGCGGCATAAATAGGAAACGTTGTATAATTTTTCGTTTTCTAACAAAGGCATGCTGCCTGCAATAATGTTTACGTTGTAAGAAACGGCTAATTCACAAAATCTGTTTCTAATGGTTTCTGTATGTTTTGCAAGTTCTCTAATCGCTTTTGCTTCGCCTAAATGGTTATAATCTGCCATTAATGGCGCATTAAAAAACTCGGGAAAAACCACAAAATCAGAGGAATAATCGCTTACGGCATCTACAAAATATTCGGCACTTTCCAATAAGTCCATCACGTTCGGAAACAAACGCATTTGCCACTGTACCAAGCCTATGCGTACGGTTGCTTTTTTAAATTTATGGTTTTTTGCTTCATCTGTATAATAAATATTATTCCATTCTAATAGTGTGGCAAATTCTTTAGATTGCTGGTCTTCTGGCAAATAATTTTTTAAAATTTTTCTTACATGAAAATCATTCGATAGTTGAAAAGTTAAAGTAGGATCATAAATTTCCTTCATCTTAACTTTATCAATGTATTCTCTTGGAGTAATTGTATCAGAAAATTTCTCAAAAGAAGGTATTCTTCCTCCTAAAATAATCGATTTTAAGTTTAAGTTTTCGCACAATAATTTTCTTGCATCATATAATCTTCGGGCTAACCGCAAACCCCTAAAATCGGGGTGTACAAAAACTTCTATTCCATAAAGTACATCGCCATTATTTGTATGGGTGCTAAAAGTATAGTTTCCAGTTGCTTGTGTATAAGTATGTGTTTCCCCAAGTTTATCATAATCTACAATTATACTTAAAGCAGTTGCCACTACTTTTCCATTAATTTCAATACATAATTGTCCTTCTGGAAACAAGTTTATTAAAGTTTCTATAGATTTTTCTCGCCAATAGCTTTCGCCCATGCTAGCATAGGCAGAAAGCATGGCCGATTTAAGGTCTAAATAATCTGCTGGTTTTAAAGTTCTTAATTCTACTGTTTCTATTAAATTGGATTTAATTGTCATATTATTTTAATAAGTAGCTTTTTTAAAATTGGTTGTGGTATTAAAATACAATTTTCGCAATATTTATTCAAAAAAAACCCTTTCCCGATTTAAAAAAAACCGTAAAAGGGTTGTTTAACAAACAAATGTACCTAAATTAAATATATCTATTAATCAAGTTTTCTAGATACTCTTGTTTACCGCTTTGTAAAGCTGGTTCGCCATTTTCGATGGCATAGGTTCTTAAATCTTCTAATGATAATTTACCTGCTTCAAAATCGGCACCTTTGCCAGCAAAAAATAATTAAGTAATAATAGTGTTGATTTAAGGCTTTTTAAAATTTAAAATCGTTTTGAAAATTTGTGCAGAAATGGCATTGCTTGCAGAACCATTGTAGCACCGTACTATATTAAATAAATTAAGATGAATTAACGTAAACCACCATCAGCCATTAATGAACAAATTTGCTGTTATAGGCCGTTTTTATAAAGATATTGGATTTACTTTTATTTGTCCGCCAACAGCTTTTAATACTTTCATAATAGTTGAAAATTGTGGTTTGGCTCCATCAGATAATGCCTTGTATAAACTTGGTCTGCTCAGTCCAGTTTCTTGCGCTATTTTGGTCATACCTATTGCCTTAGCAATATATCCAATCGCAGTCACAATTTCAGTATCATTACCTTCTTCCATTACCGCGTTTAGATATTCGGCAATCATCTCGTTGCTGTCTAAATAGTCTGCTATATCAAATTTTGATGTTTCCATTTTTTAGTTTTAGTTTATCCCAAATTTCTTTCGCTTTTTCGATGTCTTTTTGTTGGGTAGATTTGTTTCCACCAATTAGCAGAATAATAATCTTTCCGTCAGTTTCTTTGTAATAGATTCTGTAACCTTTTGCATAATTAATTTTAAGTTCACTAATTCCGTTTACAACTGGTTTACAATCACCAAAATGTTATTCATTTTCTAATTTTTGAAGTCTGAACAAAATTTTAGCTTTCGCTCTTAAGTCATTCAATTTTTTAAACCACTTATCAAATTCGGTTGACTTTTCAATAAAATACATCCTTTAAATTGTATTCGTTCGGATACAATGTTATGGAAAATATTTTGATATCACAAGTTTAGTCTAGAGAATTTCGTTAGTACAATGTATTAAAACTAATCGCTATGTGTTCCTAATCGCTCTAAATAAATTATTTATCAACCTCGTTTTGTTTTCAAATAATTTAATTTAGAAATTGGTTTTTTTTTTGATTAAAAAAAACCCTTTCCCGATTTAAAAAAAAATCGGGAAAGGGTTTTTTAACAAACAAATGTACCTAAATTAAATATATCTATTAATCAAGTTTTCTAGATACTCTTGTTTACCGCTTTGTAAAGCTGGTTCGCCATTTTCGATGGCATAGGCTCTTAAATCTTCTAATGATAATTTACCTGCTTCAAAATCGGCACCTTTGCCAGCATCAAATGATGTGTAACGAGCAGCTTTAACATCATTAAAATCTGAAGATGTTAAAATTTTATCTGCCGTTACTAACGCTCTGGCAAATAAATCCATACCGCCTATGTGTGCATAAAACAAATCGGCAGGGTCGGTTGAGTTTCTTCTAATTTTGGCATCAAAATTTATTCCACCACCTTGTAGGCCATTTGCTTGCAACAAAATCATCATGGCTTCGGTAATTTCGTTAATATCGTTCGGGAATTGGTCGGTATCCCATCCGTTTTGGTAATCGCCACGGTTGGCATCTAGCGAACCTAACATACCCGCATCGGCAGCTACCTGCATTTCGTGGGTAAAAGTATGGCCAGCAAGGGTAGCATGGTTTACTTCAAGGTTTAATTTAAAATCACCTAGCAAATCGTATTGTCTTAAAAAACCAATTACGGTTGCGGCATCGTAATCGTATTGGTGTTTTGATGGTTCGCAAGGTTTAGGCTCGATAAAGAAAGTGCCTTTAAAACCGTTTTTACGAGCATAATCTTTCGAAGCGTGTAAAAATTTTGCAAAATGCTCTTGCTCGCGTTTCATATCGGTATTTAATAATGACATGTAACCTTCTCTGCCTCCCCAAAATACATAGTTTTCGCCACCCAACTCAATAGTTGCATCAATTGCTGCTTTTACTTGTGCTGCACCGTGTGCTAAAACGTGAAAATTAGGGTTGGTTGCTGCGCCATTCATATAACGTTTGTTAGAGAATAAGTTGGCTGTTCCCCATAATAATTTTACACCACTTTCTTGTTGTTTTATTTTGGCATAAGCGGTTATGGCCTGCATGCGGCGTTCGTTTTCAGCAATATCGTTGGTTAAATCAACTACATCAAAATCGTGAAAGCAATAGTAAGGCAAGTTCATTTTTGTAATAAACTCAAATGCAGCATCCATTTTATCTTTGGCTCTTTCTATGGCATCGGTTTTTGTATTCCAAGGGAAAATATGGGTAGGTTCGCCAAAAGGATCGGCACCGTTACCATTAAACGAATGCCAGTAAGCACAAGCAAAACGTAAATGATCTTTCATGGTTTTGCCTGCAACTATCTGATTTTCATCGTACCACCTAAAGGCTAATGGATTGTGTGATGCTTGGCCTTCAAACTTTACTTGTTCTATTCCTTTAAAATACTCGTTTTGTCCTAAAACTACTTTTGTCATTATTTTATATGGTTATGTTATTTAATTAGTTTGCTTTCTAATAGGGTTTTCCAATTTTGATACAACGCTTCGTAAGGGTGTTTGGCTTCTGGTTCAATTAATTTAATTGGTTTCATATTGGTAAATGCAGCTTCAAAACTAGTAAAAATTCCTATACCTATACCTGCTCCTAAAGCTGCCCCAGTGCTACCATCGTTTTTATATAATTCTACTGGCGTATCGCACACGTTTACAAATATTTGTGTAAAAATCTCACTTAAAAAAAGGTTTGCCTTTCCTGCTTTTATTATTTTTGGTGTGATGCCAGTTTCACGCATAATATCTAAACCGTAGCGAAATGCGAAGCAAATGCCCTCTTGCACAGCCCTAAAAATATGCGCCTGGGTGTGTTTATTCAAATCGATATTTAAAATTTGTGCACCTAATACTTGGTTATTTAATATACGTTCGGCTCCGTTGCCAAATGGTAAAACTTGTAAACCATTGCAACCTGCGGATATTGAATGCGCTTGTAGGTTTATATCGTCGTAACTTAAACCGTTGGCAATGTTATCTTTTACCCATCGGTTCATAATTCCTGTACCATTAATGCACAATAGTACACCCAATCGTTTATTATTAGAGGTGTAGTTTACATGTGCAAATGTATTTACCCGCGATTGTGGGTCGTACTTTAATGTATCGCTAACGCCATATATAACGCCAGATGTGCCAGCCGTTGCTGCAACTTCGCCAGGGTTTAATACATTTAATGATAGGGCATTATTGGGTTGGTCGCCAGCTTTATAACTTACAGGAATATCCGCGTTAAGCGATAAAAGACTAGCAATTTGAGGGGTAATTATTGCGTGGGTGGTAAATACTTCTTTTATTGGTGGAAAAATATCGGCATTAAAGCCGTAACAATCCAATACATCTTTCGATAAACATTCGCTTTTAAAATCCCATAAAATGCCTTCGGATAATGCCGATGCAGTTGTAGAAATTTGGCCAGTTAGTTTCATAGAAATATAATCGCCTGGAAGCAAAACTTTATCTATTTGGGCATAAATTTCAGGCTCGTTTTGTTTTACCCAAGCTAATTTTGAGGCTGTAAAATTACCTGGCGAGTTTAACAGATGGGATAAACTTTTTTCGGCACCAATTTTTTCGAAAGCTTGCTTGCCAATTTCTACAGATCGGCTATCGCACCAAATTATGGCATCTCGCAATACTATTTGGTTATTATCAACCACTACCAAGCCATGCATTTGGTACGAAATCCCAATAGCCACAATATCGGCAGGGTTATATAATTGAGTAGCGTGGGCTTTTAAAATAGCTTTTTGTACATTTTGCCACCAATTTTCAGGGTCTTGCTCTGCCCATCCATTTTGTAACGATTTTATTTCGGTTTCTTTATCAGGATATTGTACACTGGCAACAGCTTCCTGTGTACTTACATCAACTACCGAAACTTTAATAAATGATGTACCTACATCAATACCTAATAATAACATAAATATATAATTGAGTTTAGTTTGTATGAAATTTTTGAAGGGCTAAATTATCTATTTTTTTTTCGGATTTATAAAGTTAATGTAGGATAAACTGATTTATTATTTCTTTTTTTGCAATCACTAACGATGACAAATTAATTTTTATGTATAAAAATTGATTTAAGTTTCAATTTAGACGAAAAAATTAGAATTAATTAAATATGCTTGAGGCAAAAAAACAAAATATCAATAACAACAAGATTACAGTTTATACGCTAAAAAACGAAAAGGGGAGTAGGGTTGAAATAAGTAATCTGGGTGCTTGTTTAACTAAATTTAGTATTAAAAACTTCGAAAATAAAGATGTAGATGTAGTTTTAGGTTATGGTAATATGATTGATTATTTAGAAAACCCTTGCTACATGGGTGTTACAGTAGGAAGATATGCCAACCGAATAGCAAATGGAAATTTTACAATTGATGATGTTTTATACCAACTAGATATAAATAATGGTTCTAATAATTTACATAGTGGGGCTAATGGAATACAATTTAAAGTATGGGAACTTATAAAACTAACTGCTACCTCGGTTAAACTTGCGCTATTTTGCCCACATTTAGAAGATGGTTTTCCTGGAAATTTACATTTAACAATAGAATTTGAATTAACAATTAATAACGAATTAAGCATAAAATACAATGCTATTAGCGATAAAAAAACAATTATTAACTTAACCAACCATGCCTATTTTAACCTAAATGGACATGATACTGGACTGTGTACCCAAAATAGCGTTAAGATAAATGCAAATTATTTTACGCCTATTGCCAAAGATGGGATACCAACTGGCGAAATATTATCTGTTAAACAAACACCCTTTAATTTTACCGATTTTAAAACAATACAAGCTGATATCGAAACAGATAACCAACAATTACAATTCGGAAATGGTTACGATCATAATTTTGTGGTAAATAATTACGATGGTAATTTAAACCTAGTGGCTGAAGCTATTGGCGACAAAAGTAAAATTAAATTAGAAGTATTTAGTACGCTGCCAGGTTTACAATTTTATGTGGGTTCGTATCTTAATATTACTGAATTAGGTAAAAACAAAGCTTCATATAAAGCCAGAAGTGGTTTTTGTTTCGAAACGCAATATTTCCCTAATTCACCTAACTGTGATAACTTTCCATCAACACATATAGAAGCAAACAAGCAATATAATTTTACAACTATATATAAGTTAAGTAATTAGGTAATATATTATGGCGTATTATGGTTTACAACAATTTTTTTGGTAAGATTTTTATTACCCAATTGTACATTGATAAAATAAATACCATCTAAAAAATTAGCTACCGAAATACTTTCGGCAATTGCTCCAATAACATTATTGATAGTTTTTTGGTATAGTTTTTCGCCTATTAAATTACTTATACTAAATGTAATATTTTGTTTATCAACACTATACATCGATAAATTTATTTTATCTTTTGCAGGAATAGGATAAACCGAAAAATCTAGAGTATTAACTTCGATGCCTGATATGATAAGAGAAAAATTTTGATTGCCATTTAAAATTTGGCCTTTGTGAGAAACGTTAATTGTGAACGACTCATTTTCTTTCGGGTTATAATTCACAATTTGTTCTACATTATCAACCATATTATTACCCGTGGTTGCTGCCATTGCAGGCGTTAGCGGGTTTAAAATCCATGGGAAAAAAGTAGTACTATCGTTTTGTAATTTAATATCTAAATCGTTTACTAATTTTGGGGTTCGGTTATTTAATGTTCCATCGGGCGTAATTATACCAGCAGGGTCGGTCCAGCAAACGGTTACTTTTAAAGGTTCTAAACCTGATGATTTAAAATTTTGTGTATAAGTTTCACCTTGATTTAAGTTTTTTTCTATAATTAAACTGCTACTGCCATTGTTTTTTATTGTAGTAGCGGCTCGTTCGGTATTTAATAATCCCCAACCATACATATAATCAGGACCTAGTGCCGCACCTGCTTCATCAGTTGTATGCAATGCCAAACCTTTTAAAGTAGCGGCCAACATAAATTTCCCTTGGTTTATATTTGAATAATATTGTTGTAATAGCAATAACGAACCACTTACATTGGGGCAAGCCATAGAAGTTCCATTACTTGTACCATAAGCAATAGTGCTTATATTTGATGCAGATAATACAGCAACACCTTGCCCTACAATATCGGGTTTTATTCGTCCATCATCCGTTGGTCCCCAGCTGCTAAAGTTCGAAATTTTTATATCCGAGGGTAAATTACTGCCAGCTAACCTTTTAAAAACTGCACCTACACTTAGTATATTTTTGGCTGTAGCTGGCATCGAAATAATATCGTAACTATTATTGCTACTAATTCCTTCTGGTCGGTTTCCTATTAATACGGGCAAAGTTTGTATATCTGGGTAGCCATAATATGGGTCGCCAACTGCTGGCCCATTTTGGGTTCGGCTATTTCCACAGGCTACAACTGGCAAATAGTAAGGTGCTTGGTAACAAATAGCATCCCAATTATGGGTTATCTCATCATAAATACCAAATTTATAATCTTCATTTTCACCAATTACGCCTAGCCATTCCCAACCATTATCGCCCCTTACCCAGCCAGCTTGGTAGCCATAAGAATGGTTAGAAAGCAATAAATTACCAGCTGCCCCAGCTATTTCGGGTATATCATCGTTAAAATCATACACCAATAAATTGGGGGCACCCCAAGCCATACCTTTGGCTTCGGCATTAATGCCACTGGCTATCATAGTACCCGCAACATGTGTGGCATGATATACGATTGTTGTTGCCGTATCTTTGGGTACAATACGTCCATTAAGTTCTTGATGATTAAATAATATTGCGCCACCATCCCAAATAGCTAATTTGTTTATTAAATTTTCGCTTTCTCCATTTAAATTCAAACCTAAACTGCCACCTGCATACAATTGGTTGGTATGCGTAGTTTCGCTAGATGTAGCATTAAATGTAGTTAAATACCTTGGCTTATTAAAAATATCAACACCTTGTAATGCTATTACACCACCATCATTTGTATAACTAACAATTGGCCAATTATTTATTTTAGCCAATTGAAATGCCCTGTTAAGGTTTATTTGAGATTTAATTTTTAATGAATAACCCAGTTTATTAAGGTTGTTTCTTTGGACTTGGCTTACTAATCTATTTTTATTTTGTGAAAAAGCTGGTAAAACCGTTAACGTTATATAAATTAAAAAATAAAATTTATTCATTTATTGATTTTTACTTTAATTTTAAATTTGATTTTATACTATTAATTGTTCAAAATTAGTTAAAGGTTACAACAAATTTTAAAATATTTTTCAAAAGTTAATCAACTAAGGTAACATAAATTAAAACTTAAATACCACCAATTTTTATGGAAAAACATTGTTTAGATTGTGGTGAATTAATAAAAGGCCGTAGCGATAAAAAGTTTTGCGACGACCAATGCCGAACCAATTATAATAACAAAATTAAAATTGAGGTTAGCGGTTCGTTAAAAACTATTAATAAAATATTAAAACAAAACCGCAGCATTTTAGAAAAACTTTGTGTCGATGGCAAATCAAAAGCCAGTAAAGTTAAGCTAGAGCAACATGGTTTTAATTTTGGCTACTTTACACATTTATATGAAACTCAAAAAGGACAAACCTATAAATTTTGTTATGAGTTTGGCTATTTACCATTAGAACAAGATTATTTTTTGCTAGTTAAACGAACTACCAATAACGCTTAATAATTTACCCATCTAAACCCATTCTAACTTTTTTGCCTTTAATCTTTTCGTCTTTTAATAAGCGTAAAACATCGGGCAGTTTCTCTCGTTTTATTGCGGCATAGCTTACATGGTCGGCTACTTCAATTAAGCCTAATTCCGCTTTTTCTAATTTGCCTTTTTGTAGCAATAAACCAACAATATCAACCTTATTAACTTTATCTTTTTTACCTGCAGCTACATAAAAAGTAACCCATTGGGTTGGTTTTGGCAAAGGCAAGTTTTCGGGCAGTTTCTCTATTTCGGGTTCTTCGGTTATAAATTTAGGTAGGATTTCGTTTTCGCCTAAAATTAAATACGCAGTGCCATCGGCTTTCATTCGGGCTGTACGGCCGTTGCGGTGTGTGTAAGCATCTAGGCTATTGGGTAACTGGTAATGAATAACATAAGCTGTTTCGGGTATATCCAACCCACGCGATGCTAAATCGGTGGTAACTAAAATATGGTAGCTGCCGTTTCTAAATTTTATTAAAGATTTTTCTCTATCGGGCTGATCCATGCCACCATGAAATGTTCCGTGAGCAATTTGCATATCGTATAAAAGTTCGCTTATACGTTCTACGGCATCGCGGTGGTTACAAAAAACTAAGCTAGTTTTATTTTCGGTTTTACAAATTAAATTAAATAATGTGGCTAATTTATCTTGCCCTTCGGCCTGTACAGTTTTTAATTTTAATGCTGGTTTTTGCTCAGCGTCTTTTAAAAAATTTACTTCAAAAATGTTTTTTATCCCCGTAAAGGGTGGTATAATTTCCATTTTAGTGGCCGATGTAAGCACATTTTTATGCAAATTACGTAGGCTTTGTATGATAAAAGTCATATCGCCTTCAAAGCCAAATTCTAACGATTTATCAAACTCATCTAAAACCAAAACTTTAACGGTTTGCACATCAAAACTCTCGTTACGAACGTGGTATGCAATACGCCCAGGTGTGCCAATTAATACGGCTGGGGGCTCTACTAAATTATTTTTTTCGGTTTTTACCGGATGCCCGCCGTAACAGCAATTTACTTTAAAACCGGTTTCCATTTGTTTAAAAACCTGTTCTATTTGTAAACCTAACTCACGCGAGGGCACCAAAATTAACACTTGTACACCTTTGGTTTTGGCCGACAAAAAATCAAGTAAAGGCAATAAAAAAGCCAAGGTTTTGCCACTACCCGTGGGCGATAGCAACAGCACATCTCTTTTTTTATCGATTGCTGCCATCGCAGCGGTTTGCATATTATTAAGAGCGGTAATATTAAATTTTTGAAGTACGGTATTTAGCATTGATTGTAAATTTTGCGCAATTTACATTATAAATATTTTGGGAGCAGTTATAATTTACAATAACAATAAATGTTTTAATACATATTTGCTAAATATTTTTTCTTTACGGATTTTAAAATACTTTAAAACTTATTTAACAAAGTTTTAAAAAATTATTCAAATTTTTGAGGATTGTAATTTTGCATCATTAGGTAAACTTTTTCAACCACATCATCCACACTTGGTTTGCTAAAATAATCGCCATCGGTTCCATAAGGAGTTCGGTGTTCTTTGGCACTAAGCGTATGTGGTGCAGCATCTAAATACTGGTAAGCGTTTTGGTTTTCTAATAATTGTTGCAAAATATAGGCACTACCTCCGCCAGGCACATCTTCATCAATAATTAAAAGTTTGTTGGTTTTTTTTATAGATTGTAAACAGTTATTGTTCAAGTCGAATGGCATAAGCGTTTGTAAATCAATAATTTCTACATCAATATCCATTTTTGTTAATTCGTTAGCCGCTTCACTTACTATCCTAAGCGTAGAACCATAAGATACTAAAGTTATATCGATACCTGTTTTTATTATTTCGGCAATGCCTAGCGGCACTTTAAATTCGCCAACATTATCTGGCATTTTTTCTTTAATTCTGTACCCGTTCAGGCATTCGATAAGTAGGGCAGGTTCATCACCTTGTAATAAAGTATTATACATTCCTGCTGCTTGCACCATGTTACGCGGTACACAAATGTGCATACCTTTAAGTGCATTTACCAACATGCCCATTGGTGAGCCAGCATGCCAAATACCTTCTAACCTGTGTCCACGAGTTCTAATAATTAAAGGAGCTTTTTGGCCACCCTTGGTACGATAACTTAAGGTAGCAATATCATCGCTTAATACGCTAATGGCGTATGTTATATAATCCAAATATTGTATTTCGGCTATAGGTATAAAACCCCTTTGTGCCAAACCTAATGCTTGCCCTACAATGGTAATTTCTCTAATTCCTGTATCGGTAATACGGTTTTCGCCGTATTTTTGTTGTAAACCAGCAAAGCCTTGGTTTACATCGCCAATTGCACCTAAATCTTCACCAAAAGCAATTATTAAAGGATTATTAGCAAAATTAGCATCAAAACAGGCATTTAAAACTTCTCGGCCATCAACCATTTGCGAGTTTTCGGTATAAACTGCTTCTTCAATTTTTACTTTTAAAGGTGATTTATCGCTATTGGTGTATAAATAAGAATTGTATAAATCGTAATTTTTATTTTGTTGGTTTTGGTACCAATTAAGTAAATTATCTCGTTCGCTTGATTTGTTTTTTCTACTGATTCGCATCGCTTTTCGTACGGTAGAAATTATCTCTTTTCTTAATGGATCGATTTCAGATTTTAATATAAGTGTGATTTGTTTTATTTCCTCGTGTTGGATAGCCAAGGCATCTAACAAGATAAATGCTTGTTCCTTATCAATTTGTATATCCTCTATAAAATCGGCCCAAGCCTCTTTTTGAATTCTTTTTATTTCAATTTTAGCAATTTTTTCTAAGTTATTTATTTGCTCTTCTGTGGCTATGGCCGATTCTAGCATCCATTCACGCATTTTAAAAATACAATCATATTCTTTTTCCCAAGCCAGTCGTTCTTCAGGCTTATAACGTTCGTGTGAACCCGAAGTAGAATGCCCCTGAGGTTGTGTAAGCTCGGTAACATGAATTAATACAGGCACATGCTGAGTACGGCAAATTTGAATTGCTTTTTCATATGTTTCGCACAATGCCGCATAATCCCAACCTTTTACCTTAAATATTTCAAATCCATCTGCTGTATCATCTCGCTGAAAACCCTTTAAAACTTCCGATATGTTTTCTTTAGTAGTATGATATTTGGCTGGTACCGATATGCCATAACCATCGTCCCAAACCGATATTGCCATAGGTATTTGTAATACTCCAGCTGCGTTTATAGATTCGAAAAACACACCCTCAGAAGTTGAAGCATTGCCTATAGTACCAAAAGCAACCTCGTTACCATTTGTAGAAAACTGGGTAAATTGATGTAAATCTTGATTTTGACGGTAAAGTTTTGAAGCATACGCCAAACCTACCAGTTTTTGCATCTGTGAGGCTGTGGGCGAAACATCGGATGAGCTATTTTTAAGCGTACTGAGGTTTTTCCATTGCCCTTTTTCATCTAACGTTCGGGTGGCAAAGTGGTTATTCATTTGCCTTCCGGCAGATGCTGGTTCCATACCTAAATCGGTATTGGCATATAATTGAGCAAATAATTGACGCTTTGTAGTAATACCGGCAGCTAGCATAAAGGTTTGATCGCGGTAATAACCAGCTCGCCAATCGCCAGGGTTAAATACTTTAGCCATAGCTAGTTGAGCCACTTCTTTGCCATCGCCAAATATGCCAAATTTTGCTTTTCCTGTAAGTACTTCTCTACGGCCTAACAAGCTTATTTGCCTACTTTCGTAAGCAATTTTATAATCGTTTAAAACAATGGTTTTAAAATCATCGAAACTTAATTCGTTTTGAGATTTGAAATTAACAGCATTGGGTTTATTTACAGACATCGGCTTAGTGTAATCAATATTTCCAAATATATTGAAAAAACTGTTAGGTTATAAAATTGAAATAAATATCTTAATATTTGTTACATTAGCTATAATAGTTACCTTTGATTTTAAACTATATAATATGAAAAAAATATTTTTATTTTGCTTCGTAGCATTAGCAGTTATTGGATTTTCATCTTTTCAAGAAAAAACTGCCGAATTTAAGTTTACTGAAGAAACCCATAATTTTGGTAAAATTCCTCAAGGAAAACCTGTAACCTATGTTTTTAAATATACAAACATAGGAGTAGAGCCATTAATTATTTCAGCTGTAGAATCAACATGTGGTTGTACTATACCTAGTGTACAACCCCAAAAAGGTACCCCTGTATTAAAAGGGCAATCAGGTGAAATTACTATAACTTTTAATGCAGCTGTTGCTACACCATTCACAAAATTTGTAAAAATTACTTCCAACTCCAAAACACCATTAAAAATGTTGTACATAAAAGGAGAAGTAGTTGCGGCAGCCACGAATTAATTAACCCATATTCTTGAAAGCCTTTCTCGAATAAAAGAGAAAGGCTTTTTTTTTAAGCTAAAAATTAAACAAAGATAAATGCCTAAAATTTCTAATAAAGGATTAAATATGCCAGCTTCACCTATACGTAAGCTAAGTCCTTTTGCCGATAAAGCCAAACAAAATGGCAAAACAGTTTACCACTTAAACATAGGGCAGCCAGATATAGAAACTCCCAAAAATATTATTACAGCCATAAAAAACATCGATTTTAAAATATGGGCTTATACAGCATCTGAAGGCACTTTAGCCTACCGCAATAAGTTAGTAAGTTATTACAATAAGTTTAATTACAACTTATCTTACACTGATATTATAGTAACAACTGGGGCTTCCGAAGCAATAAATATTGCTTTAATGGCTTGTTTGGATATTGATGATGAGGTTATAATTCCCGAACCATTTTATGCCAATTATAATGGATTTGCGCATCAAAACAACTGTAAAATTGTACCCGTAATGTCGGTTATCGAAAATAATTTCGGTTTACCACCCATTGCCGAGTTCGAAAAATTAATTACTTCTAAAACCAAAGCTATATTTATTTGCAACCCAAATAATCCAACGGGTTACTTGTACAGTATGCAAGAAATGCAAGATTTAAAGTTATTAGCTTTAAAATACGATTTATTTATATTTTCGGATGAAGCCTATCGAGAGTTTTGTTATGATGATAAAACTTTTATTTCTCCATTAAATTTGGCGGGGTTAGATGAAAATGTAGTTATTATTGATACCATATCGAAAAGATACAGTGCTTGTGGTGCTAGATTAGGGTGTTTAATTTCTAAAAACAAAAAAGTTATTGCTACAGCTTTAAAGTTTGCACAAACACGCCTAAGTGCAGGCATGGTAGAACAAATTGCGGGTGAGGCTGCTGTTGACACTCCCGACAGTTACTTTGAGGATGTGATAAAAGAATATAGCATGCGTCGTAATTTACTGGTAGATAGGTTAAATTTAATTGACGGGGTAGTTTGCCCTAATCCGGGCGGTGCATTTTATGTAGTAGCTAAATTACCTGTAGATGATGCAGAGAAATTTTGTCAGTGGATTTTAGAGGATTTTGATTTTAATAACCAAACGGTTATGATGGCTCCTGCAGCTGGATTTTACACAAATAGTATTGCAGGAAAGCAACAAGTAAGGTTAGCTTATGTGTTAAATATAAATGATTTAAAAAATGCCACGATTTGTTTAGAAGAGGCTTTAAAAATTTACCCAGGTCGAACAATTGAGGGATAGATTATAGATTTTTTTAATTTGAAAAAATCTATATTTGCAATTACAAAAAATTACTTATTTATTGGGCCCGACCGGAATTGACAGGATGGCCGATGAGTGTGTAAGCATGCAGCGCACTGACGATACAGCGCTTAAATATTGATCTTCAAACAAACAACAGGCGAAAATAACTACGCTCTTGCTGCTTAATCTCAACCAAGTTGATTTTAGCTTAATTGCACTTTAGAAGTGTAAGCGAGATGTTTCTCGGCAGCCACGTTCGGCGGCGACTGAATTAGAAACACCGAAAAGTCGAAATAAGGATAAAATGGTTTCGCTTTTATCATTAAAATTAAAGAAACTAAGGATTAAACAGGTTGTTTATGGCCAATTTAATCACTAAAACCAATTATAAAATAGGCATGTAGAAAGCGCAACTAATCCCATGTTTGGACGAGAGTTCGAATCTCTCCGGGTCCACAATAAAAAAGCTCCTAAGTGGAGCTTTTTTATTAAATATTAAAATTTTAATCAAAAACTATTCTTTTTATAATTCTAAGTTTATGCGAATAATTGTCCAATCTTTCGGTTAATATCCCATAATTATCTATGGTATTAATTTTTACCTTTGCCGATGCGTGAATAATTTGGTTTTTATTTAGTAGCATACCCACATGGGTAATTTTTCCTTCAGCATTATCAAAAAAAGCCAAATCGCCAAGTTGTGCCGTTTCTAAAAAATCAACAACTTTACCCTCCAAGGCTTGTTGCCAAGCATCGCGAGGGAGTTGTATGCCAGCAATTTTAAATATTTGTTGCATAAAGCCCGAACAATCAATACCGAGATGAGTTTTACCGCCCCATAAATAAGGTACATTTAGAAATAATCTTGCTAGGTTTTCTATGTTATCGTTAAATTTTTTTTTATCAGGCAATACAGAAGTTCCATTTTTAATTTCAAAAATTGAAGTATTAAAAGAAAAAACACCTGACTCAAAATTAAATAATGCTGCACCAAATGGTAGGTATATATTTTCTTCTTTGGCAGGATAAAATGCTTCGGTAATGGCACTTGAAGTATAATATATTTTTTGTTTAATTATATCTTGAATAACTAAAGTAGTTATTTCAAGATATTGGTTTTTATCTATCCAACCTTCGTATCCGTCATTTTCCAATTTTATTTTAAGCCAATTTTCTTCACTCTGGATAATGGAGTAAATTTCTCCAAAAATTAATTGCGAAATCATTTCAGATTGATGCGCTGCACTTAACCTTAATGGAATAAGCGGTAAATGGCATAAGCCGTATAATTTATCCATTTTTAATTTTATAAAAATTAGCTGTAAGGGTTATTTTGATTTACAAGTATAACAACGTAAATTCACACTAAATTATTTAAATACATTTATATGAAAAACATTATCGAATTTAAAAAAATATTAATAGCAGTTGATGCTTCCGAATATTCACAAAAAGCCGCAGAATATGGTATGCAACTTTCACGAAAACTAGGTGCAGAAGTAGCTTTAATACACATCGACGAGTTTCCGATGGTTGCAAACATGGTTGGCGACCCTATGTTAGGCGACCAAATGATGGTTTTGCCAGAATTAGCAGACATTCAAAACGATACTTCAAAACACCTTTTAGCACAATTGAAGTCTGATTTTGGGGATGGATTAACTATAACTGAAATTATAAAAACGGGTGATATTAAACACGAAATTTTAACTGCAGCTGATACTTGGATGGCTGATGTTATTGTGATGGGTACGCATGGTCGCACCGGTTTTGATCATTTTATATTAGGATCAATGGCCGAAAGTATTACCCGACAAGCTAATTGCCCAGTTTTTATTGTTCCAAACTCTAAAAATGAAGAATAAATAAAGTAAAAATATTATGACTAAGCGCATATTAATTACTGGTGGAAGCGGAAGTGTAGGTACTGCACTTTCAGTTTCCCTATTGCGAAATGGTTACGAGGTTTGCCATTTAAGTAGGAGTAGGGGCAAAACCCCCGATATAGCCACATTTATTTGGAATATTGCAAAAGGTGAAATTGACGAACGCTGTATAGAAGGTGTAAATACGATTATACATTTGGCAGGTGCTGGCATAGCCGATAAGCGTTGGACAGATAAACGAAAAACCGAAATTATAGAAAGTCGTACCCATTCAATTGCATTAATTTATGATTTATTAAGCCGAAAAAAAAATAGCGTTAAAACTGTACTTTCGGCTTCGGCATCGGGTTTTTATAGCAATAGAGGCGATCAATTATTAGATGAAAATGCATTGCCATTAAACGATTTTATGAGTAACTGCTGCGTACTTTGGGAACAAGCGGTTGATAAAGGTAGCAAATTAGGTTTACGTATTGTAAAATTTAGAACGGGTGTAATATTAGATAAAAATTCGGGCGCATTAGCTAAAATTGCACAGCCCATTAAATTAGGCTTTGGTTCGCCTTTAGGAAGTGGTAATCAATGGATATCGTGGATAGAAATAAACGATGTGGTAAGTATGTATGAATTTGCGTTACAAAATAAGGAATTAGAGGGGGTATTTAATATGGCTACACCCAATCCAGTTACCAACGACCAATTAACTAAAGCTATAGCCCAACAATTAAATAAACCGCTATGGCTGCCTAATGTACCTGCTTTTATGTTAAAACTATTATTAGGCGAAATGAGTTTAGTAGTTTTAGGCAGCACCAAAATGCAAGTAAATAAAATACAAAATGCAGGTTTTAATTTCGCTTACGCTGATTTAAAAAGTGCATTGAAAAATATTTATGGTTAAAGAAAAAATAAATATATTTTGGTTTCGACGAGACCTACGAACTTATGATAACGCCGCACTATATGAAGCCTTAAAAGCCAATAAATCCGTTTTACCACTTTTTATATTCGATAAAAACATTTTAGATAAGTTGGCCGATAAAAAAGATGCTAGGGTAACATTTATACATCAAGAAATTGAAAAACTTAAAAAAGAGTGTATAAATAACAAATCAGATTTATGGGTTAAATATGGTTTTCCGAAACAAATATTTACTAATTTAATTAACGAATTTGAAATTACAGCTGTATACACCAACCACGATTATGAACCCTATGCAAAACAGCGAGACAGTGAACTTGCATTGTTATTTGCTAATTACGGTATTAAATTTTTAAGTTTTAAAGATCATACAATATTTGAAAAAAATGAAATAACTAAAGATGATGGTAAGCCTTATGTGGTTTTTACTCCGTTCAAACGTAAATGGTTAGATAAATTAAATGCCTATTACTTAAAACCTTACCCCTCAGAAAATTTGCTTAACAATCTATTTAGCACAAGAACTAATAACATGCCAAGTTTGGATTTAATGGGTTTTGAGAAAAGCAAAATTAATTTTCCAAATAAAATTTTTACTGATATTTTGAAGAATTATGCTGATGATAGAAATTATCCTGCCAAAGATGCTACTTCACGTATTAGTTTACATTTAAGATTTGGTACACTAAGTATTAGGCAATTGGTTAATACAGCCAAAGATATTAGTGAAGTATGGTTGAGTGAGTTAATATGGCGAGATTTTTATTTTTATATTTTATGGCACTTCCCACACTCGGCTACACAAAGTTTTAGACCCGAATATGATAAAATAAAATGGCGTAATAACTCCGATGAGTTTAAGGCTTGGTGCGAAGGAAAAACGGGCTACCCAATGGTTGATGCTGGAATGCGAGAACTTAATAAAACTGGTTTTATGCACAACCGAGTGCGTATGGTTGTAGCTAGTTTTTTAACTAAACATTTATTAATTGATTGGCGGTGGGGCGAACGCTATTTTGCCGAAAAATTATTAGATTTTGAACTTTCAAGCAATGTAGGCGGTTGGCAATGGGCGGCTGGCACCGGAGTAGATGCTGCACCATATTTTAGAATTTTTAACCCAGCCGAACAAATTAAAAAGTTTGATAAAGATTTACAATATGTTAAAAAATGGATACCCGAGTTTAACGATGTTTTTAAATATCCAAAACCTATTGTTGATCATAAAGAAGCTCGAGAAAGATGTTTAAGAGTTTACAAAGAAGGACTTTCTTAAAATCAAAAATTAAAATTCAAAATCGTTATAATCTGGTAAATAAATCAAAAATACGAAATCATAAATCAAAAATTATTTTACATCTACAACTTCAATTTCAAAATCTAGTGGACAATTTCCTGGAATAGTATTTCTTCCAGAAGAGCCATACGCTTTATGCGAAGGTACTAGAATACGAACTTTTCCTCCCTTTTTGATTTTTGTAAGTATTTGCCATCCTTTTATGAGTACATTAAGGTTTGATACTAAAGGTGAACCTACAGTTGAAGCATCAAACTGAGAACCATCAAAAAACTTCCCAGTATAATTAACAGATATATTTGATATTAAAGTTACTGGTGTGCCTTCGCCAGGCGAGATTATATTATAATATACTCCCGAAGCATCTCGAATAAAATCTAAATTTAAAGTGTTTTTATACCTAGTAATAATGGTATCTTCGGCTGCAATAGCATTTTTTGCATTAAATACTTCGAAAGTAGCATCAATAAGGGCGTTTCCTTTTACTAATCCTCCATTACCATTTTTACCAAATGCTAAGTAAGAGGGTATAATGCTTCGTATTTTTCCACCTCTTTTTGATAACGCCATTATGGTTTTATAATAACCAATTGGGCCAACTGTAGGTAACGATAAGTAACCTAAAAAATTAGTAGTATAATTAAATTTATCAGCATTAGCTATCGGGATACCAGTAACGGTATTAATGTTTTGAAAGTAAAATATTAGGTCGCTATTTTTAAGTGAATCACCAGTTGGTTGTTGTAATATTTGATAATAAATTCCACTGGTATCTTTGGTAAAATTAGAAATGCTAGCCCCTAAAAAATTTATTATTTCTTGATCTTGTACTTGTTTTAAATCTCTTGTTTCTTTTTTACAGGATGATATAATCACACTTAATACCAATAGGGTAATAACTAATTTGTTCTTCATTTTATCTAATATCTAGTAATTCAATATCAAAATCTACAACTGCATTGGGCGGTACAGTTTGAGCTCTGTTTCCAAAAGTATCATAAGCATAATAAGAAGCTAGTATCAACCTAATTTTACCACCTTTTTTAATAAGAGGAATACCTAATTGTAAACCATAAATTTGATTTCTTAGTATAAGTGAAAGTGTATCTTTAGCTTCGGTAAAAACTTTACCTCTTAAAAGCCTACCTTTTATTTTAACTTCAACTACCGAGTTCAATTGGGGCTTTACTGTACCAGTACCTGAAGTAATTATTTGGTAATAAACCCCAGTTTGATCAAGCCTTAAAGCGTTTATATTACTATCGGCAAGAAATTTATTAATAATTACAGTGTCTTTTGCAAACTGAATATTGGGGTCTTTTACAGGAATTTCTTCTTGTTTTTTTAAACAAGCACTTAATAATAACAATGCTGTTATTATTAATAATAAACTATATTTTTTCATAATCGTAATTTTATAGATATTAAACATTATAAAACTAAGTGAACATCAAGTTTTAAGATTTGCAAATCTATTTATATTTTTAGTAAAACCTGCATTTTAACGTATATAAATGCGAAAGATTGTTAAATAATAAACATAAAAAAAGTGAGCTAGAATGCCTAGCTCACTTTTATATTTTATAATACTATTTTTTACCAAAATACCGAATACAAAACAATAAGTACACCTATTATTAATACTGAGCCCGCAGCAAAAGCATTTGTAGTTTTAAACATACTGCTATCTATTTCTAAACCTTTAGGGTTAGGCTTATTTTTATTATCCATTTTGCTTATAACTATCATGCCGAGTATACATACTACAAACACAATACCCATACGATCTAAGAAAGGTATTTCGTAAACACTTTTTACAGGTACTGCTAAACCATAAGTGTACAAGAATGATAAATCAACCATTTCTGGTAAATATTTTAGTAATACCGAGAGTACAAAACCTCCGATAGTAGCAAAAAGTGCCGCAGCAGAGTTGGTACGTTTCCAAAAGAAACCTAAAATAAACATGGCAAATATACCAGGAGATACAAAACCTGTAAATTCTTGAATAAATTTAAACCCACCTTTTTCGATACCTAAATGTGGCGCAATAACTACAGATAAAAGCATAACTACAACAATAGTAATTTTACCAGTATTAACCATATTTGCTTCGGTTGCACCTGTATTAAATGCTTTTTTATAAATATCTAATGTAAAAATAGTAGCAATACTGTTAGCTTTACCTGCTAAAGATGCTACAACTGCTGCCGTAAGTGCGGCAAATGATAACCCTTTTAATCCAGTTGGCAATAAGTTTAATAATACAGGATATGCTCTATCTGGAGTTACCGTTCCGCTAACCAACATTTCGGTAGTAAAAACTTCTTCCTTATACAGTAGGTAAGCGGCAATACCTGGTAGCACAACTATAATAGGCATTAATAATTTTAAAAAAGCCGCAAACAAAAGCCCTCCACGAGCAGTTTTTAAATCGGCACCTAATGCCCTTTGGGTAATGTATTGGTTGCAACCCCAGTAATTTAAGTTTACTATCCACATACCACCTATTAATACTGTTAGGCCAGGTAATTCAATATAATTTTCATTTTCTTTATCAAAAATCATGTGAAAATGTTCGCCAGCCTGAGATGTAAGTAAATTAAAACCACTAATTACACCTTCTTGTCCGTAATGAGTAGCTACCAATTGTAAAGCCAAATAGGTAGTAGCTAAACCACCTAATATTAAAAAGAAAACCTGTATAACATCGGTGTAGCCTATAACTTTCATCCCGCCAAGGGTAATAATTATTGAAAATACTGCCAAACCAATCATACAAGTAGTAAAATCTAAACCTGAAATGCTACTTACAGCTAATGCGCCTAAAAATAATATAGAAGTTAAATTTACTACAACATATAATAACACCCAAAAAACAGCCATTATCATAGCCACAGTTGGGTTATACCGCTGACTTAAAAACTGCGGCATGGTAAAAATTTTATTTTTTAAGTAAACAGGGATAAAAAAAACGGCAACAATAACTAATGTTGCAGCAGCCATCCACTCGTATGTTGCTATTGCTAGGCCTAATTTAAAACCCGCACCGCTCATACCTATAAATTGTTCGGCAGAAATATTAGATGCTATAAGAGAAGCACCAATAGCCCACCAAGTAAGCGAACCTTCGGCCAAAAAGTAATCTTTAGAATCGGCTGTTTTGCTTCTTTTCTTTCTGTAAATCCAAATTCCGTAGGTTGCTACAATAATAAAGTAAACTAAAAATACAATGTAATCGTTTATATCAAGAGTTTGTGTTGTTTTCATATTTAATTATTTGGTTTAATTTTGCGATTGGCAAATATAATTTTAATTGGCCTACTACAAAATTTATTATTTGTTGTTTGCAAATATTTTAAATTAATTTTCGTTTTTTCTAAGCAATTTTTTCATTTTAATTTGAGATTTATCTTAAATTAAAAAAAGCTGATACTTTTTTATTAGTATCAGCTTTAAGCTTTTAAATATAAAACCTAAAATTTAATAACCAAATATTTCTTTTAAACTAAGTTTCGTTACTTCGCCGTGTTTAGCCAAGTCATCACTAATTACATTTTTTTCGGAAGCTACAATACAATAGGTGTAAGGCTTGTTGGCAACATATAAATTATAAAATTTTTGCAACTGCTCAAAATTTATTTTATCAACTGTGTTATAGGTTTGCTTTCTTAAATCAAAATCTACACCCTTTCGTTGGGCTGCTAAATAATTAAATATAATGTTATCTTGGGTAATACGCTCCGTTTCAATATCTTTTTTAATACCAATTCGGGCAGTATTCAAATTTTCGCTTAAATTAGGTAATTCACTTAAAAGTTCATTCATTGCCTTTACCGCATCGTTAAATTTATCAGCTTGGCATCCTACATAAGCCTGAAAAGTGTAAGGATTTTCTTTTTTATCGGGCGTAATATAATAAGCATAGGTACTGTAAGCCAGTGCTTTAGACTCTCTAATTGTTTGAAAAACTATGGCACTCATTCCATATCCAAAATAATTATTAAAAACCTGTACCATAGGTTCTTCACTTGCATTGTAATTATTATTATTTCTTATCCATTGTATTTCGGCTTGCACCATATCATAATTTACAAATAGTACTTTGTTATTATTTTGTACAGAAGGTTTAAATATATATGTTGGTTTAACTTTAGCAAATTTTAATGGCAAAGGGTGTAGTTTTTGTATGCTGAGTTTTAATGGTAAAAGCTGTTGAGGACCATAATATATAATTTTATGGCTGTATGTATTAAAATTATGCAATAATGTTGTTAGCTCTTCGGCTGATGTATTTGCTATTTCAGTATTTGATAAAACATAATTAAAAGGATTACTTTGGCCATACTTAGCATAGTTATTTAAGCCTTGCATAATAGCCGATTTGTTTGATTTAGCATCTTCACGAGATTTTAATATTCGGGCTTTTAACGCAGCTAGTGAAGTTTTATTAGGTTTACAGTTTTTTAATAAACTTTCGAATAAAGTAACTGCTTGTGTAAAGTTTTCTTGTAAGCCTTCAATTTTTACGGTGGTAAATTCTTTACCAGCACTTATATTAAAACTACAAGCTATTTTATAAAATGATTTGGTAATATCTTCGGAAGTTATTTTACCGGTTGATAAAAATTGTAGGTATTGTGAAGCTAAGTCTAATTTTTTATTATTCCAAGTGCCTACATCAAATCTGTATTGTAATCTAAAAATTTGGTTTTCTTTATTTTGAACGTATAGTAAAGTTGCTGGACCAACAGTACTTTTTGTAAAATCTTTGGTATAATCTAAAAAGACTGGTTTAACTGGTAATGATGGCATTTGATTTACTGTTTTAACAAATTCAGATTGCGCATCTCGATTAGTTTCAACTGCGGTAATGCTTGGTTTAATAACTTTTACTAAATTTTTATCTTCGCCTTTTCGCTTGAATATGGCAACATAATTATCGTTAAAATACTTATTGGCAAATGCAACAATATCTTTTTTTGTAATTTTAGATAGCTGATCAGTGTAGGCTACTTGGTTTTTCCAATCTATTTCCGAAGTATAGGCATCCATTAGGCTTTCGGCTCGGGAATTATACGATTCCAATGCCAAAATTTTGTTTTTCTTTTGATTGTTTACAATCGAAATAATGAGATTGTTATCGAAATTACCTTTTTTTAAATTTTCTATCTCACCTAACATTAAATCTTTTACATTTTCTAACGATTGACCTTTGGTAGCAACACCTTGCATATATAATACACCATAATCAATTAGGGTATAGGCAAATGCCGATGCATTTAATAATTTTTGTTTTTTTACTAAGTTTAAATCCATTAAACCAGCTTTTCCATTAGTAAGAATTTGTCCAACTAAGTCGGCCATCAATACATCTTTGTCTTTATTACCTGGTAAGCGAAAACCTATGGTTACACTTTCTACATTTGGACCTATAACTTCTTCAATAATTGGTTTCGTAATTGGTACTTCTGCCTCGAATGCATAAACTGGGATAGGTTTATTTTGCATAAATGAAAAAGCAGCATCTACTTTTTTAATCATCATATTACAATCAAAATCACCAGCCATAATTATACCCATATTATTAGGAACATAGTAGGTATTGTAATAATTTCTAATAGCTACCAACGAAGGATTTTTTAGATGTTCAACAGTTCCAATGGTTGTTTGCTTGCCATAGTTGTTGTTTTGAAATAAGTTAGCGAATAATTTTTCAAATACTTTGCGATTGTCATCATCAATACCTCTATTTTTCTCTTCATAAACAGCCTCTAGCTCTGTATGGAAAATCCTAAATACAGGGTTTCTAAATCGCTCGGCTTGCACAGCTAAATATTTATCAGTTGCATTAGCGGGTACGTCATCGGTATAAACAGTTTGTTCAAACGATGTAAAAGCATTAGTGCCTTGAGCGCCCATTGCCGATAACATTTTATCATATTCGTTAGCTATTGAAAAAGTTGCTGCAACACCAGATATTGAATCTATTTGATGGTAAACAAGTTTACGTTTTAGGCTATCAGTAATTTGATTATACGTTTCGTACAATTCATTTATTTTATCTAATTCGGGTTTTTCTTTTTCCCAATTTAAACTTCCAAACTTATCAGTTCCTTTAAATAGCATGTGTTCTAAGTAATGTGCTAAGCCTGTGTGGGAGGCAGGGTCAGTTTTACTACCTGCTTTAGTGGCTATATAACACTGTATGCGAGGGTCTTTACTGGTAGCACTTAAAATTACGGTTAAGCCATTTTTTAGCGTATAAAACCTAGCTTTAGTAGGATCGTTTACTACATATTTATAAGTGTAACCAGCAGCTGTAGCTGTTGCCCATTGGGTGGTTTTTTGTTGCGCAATGGCAGTACTACTTAGTAAAAATAGTGCAATAAAAAGTTTGTTTTTGAGGTTTAGCATTGAATTATTAAAAAAATAAATTGTTTGATTATACACTTTGAACAATAAACCTAACAAAAAATGTTTTATTATGTTGGGAGGGAAATTAAATTTTGAGTAAAAGATGATTTGAATGTCGTAACAGCCTTATTTATAGTTTTTTTGTTAAGCTAAAATCCATATTAGCAGTGTTGCCTTTCGTTGGGAAACTGTACATCTGCCAAAAGAAAGATTTTGTGTCGGCTTAAATAGAAAAAAATATATATCAGAATAATTATTTATTCTGATATTAAATGTACAAATAGCTGGTGTACCAAATTATAACTTATTATGCAATCTTCAAATTGCTTTTTTTTGCTTCCTCTTTTATAGTCTTTAAAAAACCACCTATAACTTCTTCAAGTTTTTGGGTTTCTAATAAAAAACCATCATGGCCATAAAACGAAGCTATTTCTTCATATTTAGCACCATTAATATTTTCGGCTATAAATTTTTGCTCTTCTAGTGGAAATAGAAAATCGTTTTTAATACCAATGGCCAATGTATTTGCTTTTATAGATTTTAGTGCTACTTTAAGCGATGAACGATTACGGCCTAAATTGTGCGTATCCATAGCTTTAGTTAAATACCAGTAACTATAAGCATTAAAGCGTTTTACTAATTTTTCTCCTTGGTAATTTTGGTATGATGATGCTTTAAATAATACTTTTGAGCTATCGTCCACTTCGCTTTGTGTACGCACATAACTTTCGTAAGTTCGGTACGATAGTAAGGCAATACTACGGGCTGCTTTTAAACCTTTTAATCCACCGTTAGGGTTAGAAGCGTAAAAAGTTCTATCGGCAGCTATGGCCAACCGTTGCGATTCATTAAAAGCAATTCCCCATGGAGAGTGTTGTGCATTGGTTGCTAAAACAACTAAATTTTTAATTTTATCGGGTTCTATCACAGCCCATTCTAAAGCTTGTTGTCCGCCAAGCGAGCCTCCTATCAATACATCAATAGTATTTAGTTTTAGGTGTTCGGCTAATAACTGATGTGCAGCAACCATATCTCGTATAGTAAATTGTGGAAATGCCAAACAGTAGGGCAGGCCTGTAATTTCGTTTTTACTGAGTGGATTAGTGGTGCCATAATGCGAGCCTAATACATTTGCACATACAATAAAATGTTCGTCGGCATTAAATAAGTTTTTTTTACCAAATAAACCTGGCCACCATTCAAACACATCAGAATTAGCAGTAAGCGCATGGCAAACCCATACTACATTGCTTTTATCGACATTTAATTTGCCAAAAGTATGGTAGGCTATTTCTAAATCAACTATTTTTTTACCACTTTCGAGTTTAAAAGGCTGTGAGTGGTGATATGTTTTATGGCTCATGTATGTAATTTTATTCCCATTTTGTAACCTCAATCTTAACCTTAACCTTATAGGTTGAGGTTGAGGTTAAGGTTGAGGTTGAATTGTAAACTAAATTTTATCAAATGCTTGTGCAAAATCGGCTATAATATCATCAATATGCTCAATACCAACCGAAACTCGCAAAAGTGTAGGGCTAACACCCGCTTTAATTTGATCATCGGCCGATAATTGTTGGTGCGTAGTTGCTGCAGGCTGTATAATTAAAGTTTTAGCATCGCCAACGTTGGCTAAGTGGCTTGTTAATACCAATCCATCAACAAATTTGGTAGCATTTTCTTTGTCGCCTTTAATCTCGAAAGATAGCACAGCGCCAAATCCATTTTTTAAATATTTTTTAGCCAATTGATGGTAAGGCGACGATGCCAACCCTGGGTAATTTACTTTATCAACTTGTGGATGTTTTTCTAACCAATTAGCTAATTCTAAAGTGTTGTCTAAGTGGCGTTGTACTCGTAGCGATAAAGTTTCTAAACCTTGAATTAATAAAAATGAATTGAAAGGAGAAATAGCTGGTCCAAAATCACGCAAACCTTCAACACGGGCTCTAATGATAAATTGTATGTTTCCAAAAGGGCCATTAACGCCAAACACATCCGAAAAAACCAAACCGTGATAACCTTCGGATGGTTCGGAAAACTGAGGGAATTTACCATTACCATAGTTGTAGTTACCACCATCAACAATTACACCACCTACGCTAGTACCATGGCCGCCAATCCATTTTGTAGCCGATTCTACAACTATATTTGCACCATGCTCTAAAGGTCTAAATATATAACCACCGGCACCAAAAGTATTATCCACTATTAAAGGTAAATCGTGTTTTTTGGCTAAGGCCGATAATTTTTCGAAATCGGGAATGTTAAACGCAGGGTTTCCAATAGTTTCTAAATAAATAGCTTTTGTATTAGCATCAATAAGTTTTTCAAATGCTTCTACCGATTCATCGTCGGCAAATCTGGCTTCAACACCCAAACGTTTAAATTGAACTTTAAACTGATTATAGGTACCACCATATAGATTACGGGTTGATACAAAATTATCGCCCAACTGTAAGATGTTGTTTAATGCAATAAATTGTGCTGCCTGTCCTGATGATACTGCCAATGCCGCTACTCCGCCTTCTAAAGCAGCTATTCGTTGCTCAAAAACATCGGTTGTAGGGTTCATAATACGGGTATATATGTTACCAAACTCTTTTAAAGCAAATAAATTTGCCCCGTGTTCGCTGCTATTAAAAACATAAGAAGTTGTTTGGTATAAAGGTACTGCCCTTGAGCCAGTTGTAGGGTCGGCTTTTTGCCCTGCATGAACTTGTAAAGTCTCGAATTTTAAGTTTTGAGTTGACATATTATATTTGGTTTTTATATTTAAAGAAATTTTGTTTTATATCTAATTGTGGAACTATCGTAGCCTAATGGCCGATAAATTTGGAAAGCCAATGCTGGCATTTTACATACAACAACACATTATAAAAATCGGAAACGATTTTAAAATGTTAGCATTGTTTAGCGGTTGTGGTAAATTTGCAAATGTAGTGTTGTAGTAATTCATGTCTTTTAATTTAAAATTTATTTGTCCCATACGGGGCAGGAATTGGCACCTTTCTCTAATTAAAGGGAGGTTGCCAGTGGGTCTGCGAGCCTGATC
>Ga0335395_10000123_pt1 | contig 48643 bp, 32 predicted proteins | sample MAT02_FD_205744 | JGI IMG/M metagenome (GOLD analysis project Ga0335395, IMG submission 205744) | Freshwater microbial communities from Lake Fryxell liftoff mats and glacier meltwater in Antarctica - MAT-02 (spades assembly) (version 2) ... | reverse complement strand
CTGGCGCAGGGCTCAGGCCTGCAGCGGCAGCCGCCCCAGCAATCGCAGCTGTGGGCTGGTTTCCAGATCCACCGGCAGCACATTGCGAGGGTTGGGGTTCAGCACCGGCGGCATGCCCAGCGCACGCTCTCGCGCCGCTTTGGCGGGGGCATCGAGGCGCTGCTGGCGAACCTGCTCAAAACTCTCCATCAGGCTGGCCTCGTCCAGCTCCAACGCCTCGCCCTGCGTGAGCTCGATCGTCCCGGCGCGCTTGCCGCGCAGTTCAAGCCAGGCTCTGATCAGTTCACCCACATCCACTTTCGGCAGCGGCTGATCGAGCTGGGCGCTGATGATCAAGGCCGGCGCCAGTTTGGCCTCACGCAGTGCGGCATAGACCAGCTCGCTGCAGACCAGCTGGGTGGGGTCGAAGTCGTGCAGGCGATCGAGCACTTGGCGCAGCAGCCAGCGCAGGCCGGCATTGGCGGGGACGCGATTGCGCAGGGCCGCCGCAAGCGCCATCTGCACCAGCGAATCCAACGGATACTTGACGTCGACGTAGGCGAGGCTCGCTTCCGCCACTGCGGCCCGCTCGACGCGGTCAAGCGGCTGGCCAGAGGCGCGCGTCGGGCGCATCGCGGTGACAAAGTCATAGTGCTGCACCTGCTTCAGCCGATCCGCCAGCCGCACTCGCCTGGACACCGGCGGCGCAGCTTCGACGAAGTATTCGGCGTCCACCATGATCGCCGCATGGCTGTAGATCGAGTCGCCAAACCAGGCGACCAGATCGGACACCGCGCCGATGCCTTTCATCAGCAGGACATCCCCTGCACGCAGCTGGGCGGGGTCGATAAACGGGCTCACGGAAACCTCCTTTTGTGCAATCTGGGAACGGCTGCGACCTTCAGGCAGCGGTGGCCTGCGGCAGCGCCGGGATAAAGCGGTTGCGACCTTCGGATTTGGCGCGATACAGGGCTTCGTCCGCGCGGCGCAGCAGGTCGGCCGCGGTCTCGCCCGAACGCAGCTCGGCAATGCCGATCGAGACCGTCATCTCGACCAGATGCCCGCCGACATCGGCGCAGTCCTGTTCGATCGACGCCCGCAGCGAGGCGGCAACGCGCTGCGCTGCGGCGAGTTCGGCGCCCTCCAGCAGCAGCACGAACTCTTCGCCGCCGTAGCGAGCGAGCAGATCGCTGGCGCGCACGTGCCGCTTCAGGCTGCGCGCGGCGGCGGCCAGGCATTGGTCGCCCACGTCGTGGCCGAAGCGATCGTTGACGCGCTTGAATTGGTCAAGGTCAATGAACAGCACCGACATCGCCCGCTGCTCGGCCGCCGCCCGCTGCGCCCGCGCCGGCAGCCCGCTGTCGAGCTCCGCGCGATTGGGCAGGCCGGTCAGGGGATCGGTGCGCGCGCTGCGGCGGGCGCTGTGCATTTCGCGTTCGGCGTAGCGCGCGGCGCGTGCGATCGCCAGCACCAGCACCAGGGCGCCCACGGTGTTCATGGCCGGATGCAGCAGCTCAAGCCATTCGGGCGTGCCGCGCTCGGCAACAAAATACCCCGCGCGCAGCAGCCCGGACAGCGCCACCAGGCCCCAGCCCAGCAGGTAGAACCGGGCTTGACGATTGCCCAGCCAGATCAACCGCATCGCCATGCCCAGCGCCAGGCTGACCAGCGCGATCAGGGTCACATTCAGAGCGAGGGCGAACGCCGACGAAGCGTTGGAAAAAACCGCCCCAACGGTCAACGCCGCGACCGCCCAAAGCAGCAGCTGGAACAGCTTCGCCAGACGCGGAAAATAGCGGCCGATATCGAGAAACCCGTAAACGAAAACGTAGGCTGCAAGCAGGCCGATGTGCGAGGCGACGGCGATGATCATCATCTGCGAGGCGCCGCCCATAGCGCTTCCGAGCAGCTCCACCAGCTCGCCGCTCAAGGCCGCAAAATAGACGGCCGAGGACACGATCCATACGCACAGCAACAGCAGAATCCGACGCTTCAGGGCCAGCGCGAAAATCGTGCCGACGATTGCCAGCAAAAGCATTGCGGCCAGCATGGCTTGGGTAAAGCGGACCCGATCAAGGTCGGCTCGGAGATACTGCGCCATCGGCTCGGCCGACAGCCCGATCGGTTGACCGCGGGCGCTCACTATCTGCAGGTACACCGGCTGCAGTCGCTGCTCAGGCTGCAGCAGCACCGCCAGCCGGTGTCGGGAGCCGATCTGCTGCAGCGCGGGATCGAACAGAGAGATCGACTGCGGCCGGTATTCGGGTGGCAGGTAGAGCGTTAGCCGCGCATCGAAACTCTCGCGCAGGCTGAGAATCCAGGGCCCGGCGTCAGCCCCCGCCGAGGGTTCGGAAAACTGCACCCGCCACCAGCGCGAACCGCCCTGCCGGCGCGGCCCGAACAGCGATGCCGAGGCAGAGCCGACGCCCCAGCCTTCGCTGCGGCCCTGGACATCGGCAAATTCGAGCGCGTCGCCAGGCTGCGTCCAGCGCTGCACCTGAAGGTCTTCGCTGCGCGCGGGCGCAAACGCAGCCCACAGCAGCAGGCAGAGCATCACTGCCCATCGGACCGCTTCGCGCGCGCCATTCGTCTGCATCCTGCAACTCCCCCCGAAGTCTTGTGTGCCGCCGCCGCCCTGAGTCCGCCGCGGCCGCGCGCGGTCCTCTCACCGAACCGCAGCTGCATCGGCAAACGGCCAGCAGCTGGACAGGTCTGAGTCTGCCTCACCGCCGGCACTGCTCGGTCTGATCGACGAGTGTGCGTACGACCGAACAGCCGGGCGGAGTGTAGCCGCTGGCTCCACCTCAGCAGCACGCGCATCCGAATCCGAGCGCGCCCATGGTTGTGCGACGCAGCATCGCGCACTAGACTCCGCGGTCGATTTCATCTGCAGCGAAGGCCGCTGCGCGCCGGCCTTGGCGCAGAATTGCTGCAGCCGCGAACCGGACGCCATCCGGCGCCAAGCGCCGAGTTCGCGGGTTTCAACGCCGCCGCTCGCGCCCGCCACTGCCCCCTAAGCGCCGCCGCTTTGCGGCCGAGCTGCTGAGGGCAGCGTCCCACTGGAGCTACCGACTTGAACACCCTGCACCGCCTTCGCCGCGAATGGCTGGCCCAGCCGCGCGCCGATCTGCTCGCTGGCGTGGTCGTCGCCCTGGCCTTGATCCCCGAAGCCATCGCGTTCTCGATTATCGCCGGCGTCGACCCCAAAGTCGGCCTGTACGCCTCGTTCTGCATCGCGGTGGTGATCGCCTTTGCCGGCGGACGGCCCGGCATGATCTCGGCCGCCACCGGCGCGATGGCGCTGGTGATGGTCGATCTGGTGCGCGACCACGGCCTGCAGTACCTGCTCGCCGCCACCCTGCTGACGGGCCTGCTGCAGATCGTCGCCGGCGCGCTGAAACTTGCGCAGCTGATGCGCTTCGTCTCGCGCTCGGTGATCACCGGCTTCGTCAACGCGCTCGCGATCTTGATCTTCATGGCCCAGCTGCCGGAGCTGATCGGCGTACCGAGCACGGTCTACCTGCTGGTGGCAATTGGCCTTGGCATCATCTACGGCCTGCCGCTGCTGACCCGCGCGGTGCCCTCGCCGCTGGTCTGCATCGTGCTGCTGACCGCGGCCACCGTGCTGATCGGCGTTGATGTGCGCACCGTCGGCGACATGGGCGAGCTGCCGGACGCGCTGCCGAGCTTCCTGCTGCCGGACGTACCGCTCAACCTCGAAACGCTGTGGATCATCCTGCCGGTGTCGCTGACCCTGGCCGTGGTCGGCCTGCTGGAGTCGCTCCTGACCGCGCAGATTGTCGACGACCTGACCGATACGCCCAGCAACAAACACCGCGAATCGGTGGGCCAGGGCGTGGCCAACATCGCCACCGGCTTCTTCGGCGGCATGGCCGGCTGCGCGATGATCGGGCAGTCGGTGATCAACGTGAAATCAGGCGGCCGCGGCCGGCTGTCGACGCTGACCGCGGGCGTGGTCCTGCTGCTGATGGTGGTGTTCGCCAGCGACTGGGTCAGCCGTATTCCGATGGCGGCGCTGGTGGCGGTGATGATCATGGTCTCAATCGGCACCTTCAACTGGGGCTCGATCCGCGACATGGGCAGCCACCCGAAATCGTCCAGCACGGTGATGCCGGCGACGGTGCTGGTGACCGTGTTTACGCACGACCTCGCCAAGGGCGTGCTGACCGGCGTGCTGCTGTCGGCGCTGTTCTTCGCGCGCCGCGTGGCGCAGGTACTCAGCGTCGAGTCGCGAGCGCTGGACGGCGGCCGCAGCCGCGAGTACACGGTGGCCGGCCAGGTGTTTTTCGCCTCGGCCGACAGCTTCATTGCGCGCTTCGACTTCAAGGAGGCGGCCGACCGCGTGATCATCGATTTGACTCGCGCGCACTTCTGGGATTTGACCGCGGTCGGCGCGCTCGACAAGGTAGTCATCAAGTTCCGCCGCGAAGGCAGTGAGGTCGAGATCGTCGGCCTGAACGAGGCCAGCGCGACCCTGGTCGGGCGGCTGGGTGTGCAAGACAAATCGGACGCCGTGGACACGCTCTCCAAGCACTAGCTGAAATTTGACGGCCGCGCCCGCGGGACGCGCTGCAGGCGCCGACAGCAGTACCCGCGCGGGCGACGCACTCCGCCACCGCGCTGGCGGAGCCTGACCGGGCCGCAGCCCCGCGCAGATGTTGGACGAGCGACTTCAAAACGCGCCAGCACATAGGCTTTGCCACACCCTCACAAAGGACGCATTGATGACCGATTCCATGCTGCCCAACCCCACCGGGCGCGTACTCGCCGCGGTGGATGCATCGATCTACGGCCAAAGCGTCGCCGACCTTGCCGCCTGGGCCGCGCAGCGGCTTGCAACGGGCCTGGATTTCCTGCACGTGCTGGAGCGCGAAGTCGAGCAGATGCCGATTTCCGATCTGTCCGGCAGCCTGGTGCTGGGCGCTCAAGAAGCCCTGCTGCTGCAGCTCACCGAGGTCGACGAGAAACGCGCCGCGCTGGCGCGTGAACGCGGACGCCAGCTGCTGGAGGCCGCCGCCGCGCGCGCCTCTGCCGCGGGCATTGCCGAACCCGGGCAGCGCCTGCGCCACGGCGGCCTGCTCGACACGCTGCTGGAGCTGGAGCCCGAGACCCGGCTGCTGGTGATCGGCAAGCGCGGCGAGCACGTCGATTTCGCCCGCGGACATCTTGGCGGCCAGCTGGAGCGCGTAGTGCGCGCGATGCAGCACCCGCTGCTGGTCGCCGCGCGTGCGTTTCGTCCGATCGAGCGGGTCATGCTGGCCTTCGACGGCAGCCCGACCGTGCTGAAGGGCGTGGTGATGCTGGCCGAAAGCCCGCTGCTGAAGGGGCTGGAGCTGCGGCTGCAGGTCGCCGGAAGGGCCGACGAGGCAACCGCCCGCAGCCTCACTGCCAGCGCGACACGGCTGCGCGCCGCCGGCCTGCAGATCAGCACCGCAATCGACCCTGGTGAACCGGAAAAAGTGCTGGCAGAAGCGGTTGCCCGCGAACGTATCGACCTGCTGGTGATGGGCGCCTACGGGCATTCGCGGATCCGCCAGCTGATCGTCGGCTCGACCACCACCGCCCTGCTGCGCGCCTGCCCGGTGCCGGTGCTGCTGCTGCGCTGATGTCGGCTGCCGCGGATCGGATAGCGGCTGCTCCGGATCGCACGCGCGCTGGTCGCTGGGCTTGGCCAAGGCAGCGCCGCTGGGCTTCGGGTGCCGACCCGTGCGACGTTGGGCTTCGCCTTCGGCTCAGCGCCAACCTACACAGCGACGCCAGTGTGTCGCGTCGAGGCACGTAGGTTGGCGCTGAGCGAAGCGACGCCCAACGTCTTAAGCCCCACGCCCGCACGGCCTTTGAACGCAGCCGCCTGTTGCCCGCTTGGGGCCGCTGGCAATCACCCCGCCCTACAGCAGCTTCTGGCTGATCGCCTTCAGCACCGCATGAGTTCGATCCCGGCATTCGAGCTTGGCAAGGACATCCGACATATAGTTCTTGATCGTACCTTCCGACAGATGCAGCACGCGGGCGATTTCCTTATTGCTGTAGCCGCCGGCGACCAGCCGCAGGATGCTCTGCTCACGCTCGGTCAGATGGCTGCCCGTCGCGTTCTGGCTGACGCTCCAGCCCGCCCGCACCGGGCCTAGGCTGACGGGCTGCAGCAGGGTCTCGCCGGCAGCGACGCGCTTGATCGCCGCGTGCAGATCCTCGGGCGAGGCGTCCTTCAGCAGAAAGCCCTGCGCACCGGCCTCGACCGCGCGCAGCAGCAGCTCGCTGTCGTCGAAGGTGGTCAGCAGGATCACCGGCGTGGCGTCGCCAGCTTCGCGCAGCGCGCCGATCAGGCCGATGCCGCCCATGCCGGGCATGCGGATATCGCTGACGATCACATCGACCGGCCGCTGCGGCAGCGCCGCCAGCAGACGTTCGGCGTCGGGCGCCTCCAGCGCGATCTCGATGCCGAGGTCGGACAGCAGCGAGGACAGCCCGCGCAGCACCAGCGCCTGGTCGTCGCACAGCGCAATCCGCACCGCGCGCGCGCTCATGCCGGCAGCCCCGGCAGCCAGGCGCGCAGCTGCACGCCGCGCGGCCATGCGGGCTCGACATCCAGCCGCCCACCGACCGCCTGCAGCCGCTCGCGCATACCGGTCAGGCCGTTGCCGAACTCAATCCGTCGGGGGGTGTCCCCGTCGTTGCGGATTTCCAGCAGCAGGCCCCCATCGGCACGCACGCAGCGCAGCTGGATGTGGCCAGCGCGGCCGTGGCGCAGCGCATTGGTGATCGCTTCCTGCGCGCAGCGCAGCAGAGCCTCGGCCTGGGCCACCGACTCCACCCGCAGGCCGGGTTCGATCTCGACCTCAATGCGGGTACCGGCGACCGGCCGCGCGAGCGCCCGCAGTGCGGCGTCAAGCTCCAGCCCGTCGTGCAGGCGCAGCGCGCTGACCACGCCGCGGATGTCGCCCAACAGTTCATCGGCGAGCGCGGTAGACACCTGCACCTCCTCGCGCGCGGCCAGCGCCGGGTCGCGCGACAGCCGCGCCAGGTTGAGCTTGAGCGCGGTCAGCTTATGGCCGGCCACGTCGTGCAGCTCGCGCGAGAGCTTCAGGCGTTCGCCGCTGCGCGCGCTCTCCTCCAGCAGGCGCTGAGTGGCCAGCAGCTCGGCGTTGACCTGGGCCAAGTGCTCGCGGCCGCGCTCGCTCATGCCCGAGTAGTAGCCGGTCAAACCGGCAAAGGCTTGAAACCCGATGATCGGCATCAGCTCCAGCGCACTTTTCCACAGCGCGCCGGTCAGCAGCCACCAGTTGAACAGCAGTATCCCGTTGAACAGCACCAGCCAGCCGATCGCCCAGCGCAGCGGCATCAGCAGGACCAGCTGAGCGGCGGCGATGATCAGCAGCACGATGGTCTGCCCTTCGTTGAGCAGCAGCTCCGCCACCACCGCCAGCGCGCCTTGGGCCACCGCCTTGGCGGCAGACAGCCTGCGGTCCGCCTCGCGTTCGCGCAGCGGACGCCACAGGAACAGACCCATGAAAGCCAGCAGACAGGCGGTGCCGGCCCATTCGCGCAGGTCAAGGCGCCGCAGCGGCTCCAGGTCGACAACGGCCACAAAAATCGCGACCCAGGTGATCAGGGCGGCCGCGGTCAAGCCGCTCCAACCGGGGCTGGGCGCAGTCAGGCCAGGCTCGTCAGCGACGGCCTCAATGCGGTGTGGGCTGGGCATGGCCGCAGCATGGCAGCGCGCAGGCCGCGAAAGAACCCGAATCGCTGCAAAGGTGACTTTTCTCACCCCCCGTGGGTGACCGCGGGCACCTGCTGCCGACTCGTGCGGATGCGGACACTGGCTGCACACCCGAAGCAGGAGCGAACGCGATGCAAACGATCTACCCCGCACTGATTGCCGCACACGGCATTGCCGGCCTGCTCGCGCTCGTCACCTATTGGATTGCCGGCTTCGCCCGCAAGGGCTCGGCCCTGCACGTGGGCAGCGGCCGGGTTTATCTGTTTGCCATGTTGGGCATCTGCGCCACCGCCGTGCCGATGAGCATCGCGTCTTTCCTGCTCGACAAGCCCGGCATCGGCACCTTTCTCGCCTATCTGGTGGTGATCACCGCCACTTCGATGTGGCTGGGCCTGCGCGCGATCCGCATGAAGCGCAGCCAGTCCGGCTTTCGCAACCGCAGCTATGCCGTGGTGGGCGGCTTCAATCTACTGGTCGCACTGACGGTGCTGGTGGTCGGGCTGAACATGGGCAACGCCCTGTTGATGGGTTTTTCGGCAGTCGGAATGCTGCTCGGCGGAGGCATGCTGCGACGACTGGCGCGGCCCATCGACGCGCGCAACTGGTGGCTGCAGGAGCACTACGCGGCGATGCTGGGCTGCGGTGTCGCCACCCACATCGCGTTTCTATCGATCGGCCTGAATCGACTGGTGCAGGCGGCGGGCTGGAGCCTGCCGAGCAGTTTCAACCTGCTGGCCTGGTTCGCTCCGGTCGCCGTGGCCGTGGTCGCCGGCATCCTGCTTGATCGCAAGTACGCCAAGCCGAAACCCGCTTCGACCGCGGTCAGCCTGGAACGCCAGGCCTGAAAATCAAAGCGCGGCGCACATCCGCCGTGCGGGTGTTGCGTGCAAAACGAGCGGGCCTTGGCGAGCGGAGCCTCCAGCGGGCGGGGGCCGCGTGCGCGGATCGGGTCGGGTCGGGTCGGGTCAGACTGACCCAAACCGACCCGCGCGATCCGCACATGCGCGCAACTCTCCTGCGTGTGGAAGATCTGCTGCGCAGACGGTGGTCTAGCCCGGCGGCAGCGCCTCCGGTGCCGCCGCGCGCACGAAATCGCCTGCCAAGGCTTTGTAAAGCGCCGCCAGCGAGGTCGCGCGCGCCACATTGGCCTCAACTGCGCGCAGCTCGAATTCGATCCGCGTGCGCTCGGCGTCGAGCAGGCTCAGGGCATCGTCCTCGCCCGCCTCAAAGCGCAGGTTGGCCAGCCGTGCGGCGTCGCCCGCGAAGGCTGCGGCTTCGCCTAAGTCGAAGGCCGAACGATTGGCGACGCGGTAGCCGGCCAGCGCATTTTCAGTTTCTTCCAGCGCCCGCAGCAGGGTCTGGTTGAACGCAGCGTGGGCGCCCTCGGCGCGCGCATCCGCCGCACGCACGCGCTGGCGGATGCGGCCAAAGTCGAGGATGTTCCAGCTGATAGAGGGCCCCCAGCGCCAGCGTTCAGAAGCGCCCTCGCCGAGATCGCCGAAGCGCTGCGCGGTCCAGCCGAAGCCGCCCAGCAGTTCAAGCTTGGGGAAGTATTCGGCGGTCTGCGTGCCGATGTCGGCATAGGCCGCGGCCAGGCGGCGTTCGGCCTCGCGCACGTCGGGCCGGCGCTTCAGCCAGTCCTCCGGTGTGCCCACCGCAGTCAACGCCGGCAGCGTTGGCAGGCCGGCCTCGACGTCGATCAGCGCGCGTACGCCGGACACCGGCTGCGCGCTGAGCACCGCCAGCCGCTGCTCATGGCGCACCACAGCCGCCTCGGTCTGGGCCAATTCGGCGGCCAGCGCCGAGCGCTGCGTTCGCACGCGGGCCACATCCAGACCGTTGCGGCGACCGTTGCGCTCGAGCTCGGTGACCAGCTCGACGCTGCGCTGCCAGCCTTCGAGATTGCGTTCAAGCAGCCGCATCCGAACGTGCGCGCCGCGCAGCTCGAACAGCGCCTGCGCGACCTCGGCGACCACGCTGATGTGCACGTGCTGCAGGGCGGCGGTATCGGCCTCGACGCGACGGTCGATCGCGCGCTTGGGGTTGCGCAGGCTGCCGAAAAGATCGATCTCCCACAGCGCGTCGAAGCCGGCGCGGTACGTGTCGGTAAGGCCCTGGGTTTCCGGCAGGAACGGATCGCGGCCGCTGGGCTGGCTGCGATCGGCGTTGATGCCGATGCCCACGGTCGGAAACAGGCTGTAGGTCGACAGACCCGCCAGCGCGCGAGTTTCGTCAAGCCGCGCCAGCGCCTGCGCCAGCTGGGTGTTCTCGGTCAGCGCGCGCTGGATCAGCGCATCCAGTGCGGGGTCCTCAAACGCCCGCCACAGGCTGCTTGCGACTGGACTGAAGCTGGCCGTAGGGCCGGCCTGATCAAAGCGTCCGGGCAGTTGGGGCTCGGGCCGCAGGTACTCAGGCCCAACCGTGCAGGCCGACAGCAGCAGGCCGAGAGCCAGCGCAGCGGCCAGCGAACGCAGCGCGCAACTCGAAGTGCGAAACCTACGCATGGTTCAAAGCCTCCTCTGCCGCGGCGCTGCGGGCGCGTCTGCGCTCCACCAGGGTGCGGAGAACCACATAGAAAACCGGGGTGAAGAACAGGCCGAAGAAAGTCACGCCGAGCATGCCGAAGAACACCGTTACGCCCATCACGTGGCGCACCTCGGAGCCGGCACCGGCGGCGAACACGAGCGGCAGCACGCCGGCACAGAAGGCGAAGCTGGTCATCAGGATCGGCCGCAGGCGCAAGCGGCAGGCCTCGATCGCGGCGTCGGTGATGCTGCGGCCCTGGCGCTCAAGATCTCGCGCGAACTCGACGATCAGGATGGCGTTCTTGCAGGCCAAACCCATCAGCACCACCAGGCCGATCTGGGTAAACACGTTCATGTCGATGATGGTGGGTGGCGCCGCGGTCATCGGATTGATCCAGCCCAGACCGATCTGCGCACCGAACCACATCCCGTTGATGAAGTTCAGCGTCCAGATGCCGGCGATTGCCGAGAGCAGGCACATCGGCACGATCAGGATCACCGCCAGCGGCAGGGTCCAGCTCTCGTACAGCGCCGCCAGCACCAGAAACACCAGCAGCACGCACAGCGGAAACACCAGGTACTGGGCAAAGCCCTGGTTGACCTGCTGATAGGTCAGGCCGGTGAACTCCAGCGCCATGCCGCGCGGCAGCACCTGGGCGGCGGTATCGCGGGCGATCTGCACGGACTGCGCGCCGCTGACATCGGCGCTGCGCGGCGCAGCCTGCAGGTCGGCGGCCGGATAGCCGTTGTAGCGAATCACCGGGTCCGGGCCGAAGCTCGGCACCAGCTCGACCAGACTGCCCAGCGGCACCATCTGGCCCTGCGCGTTGCGCACCTGCAGGCGCGCGATATCGCTGGCCTCGTCGCGGAAGGCGGCATCGGCCTGCGCGTACACCGAGTAGGTGCGGCCGAACAGGTTGAAATCGTTGACGTAAGCCGAGCCCAGATAGACCTGCAGGGTGTCAAACACATCGGTCAGCGCGATGCCGCCCTCCTTGACCCGATCGCGGTTCACGATGGCATCGAGCTGCGGCACATTGGCCTGAAACGAAGAGAACGCCGAACCCGGCCCAAAGCCCTCGACGGCGCTGATCGCGGCGCTCAGAGCCTGGGTCTGGGTGTTGAGGAAGCCGTAGCCGACGCGCGCGCGATCCTGCACATAGGCCTCGACGCCGGCGGCATTGCCGTAGCCGGACACCGGCGGCGGCATGAACGCAAAGGCCAGGCCGTCCTGGATGCTGCCGAATTCCATGCTGAGTTCGCCGGCGATCGCCGCCGCCGGCTTGGGCAGCTGGTGCGGCTCGTCCAGGCCCACGAACATCACCCCGAAATTGGGCGTGCTGACAAAGTGGAACGCGTTCAAGCCCGGAAACTGCACGACGCTGCGGACCCCGGGCGTGGCCAGTGCGATGTCGCCCATCCGCTTCATCGCCGCTTCGGTGCGCTCAAGCGTCGCACCTTCCGGCAGCTGCACGCCGGCGAACAGGTACTGCTTGTCCTGGGTCGGAATGAAGCCCGCAGGCACCTGCAGGAAGCCGAACACGGTGGCCACCAGCAGCAGGCCGTAAACGATCAGCAGTCGCGGCGCGCGCGCGATGGTGTGGCCGATGCGCCCGGAATAACGCTCGCTGCTGCGCTTGAACTTGACGTTGAACCAGCCGAAGAAGCGGCCGAACACGCGGTCGATCAGCCGCGCCAGCACGTCTTTGCGGGCGCCGTGGGGCTTCAGCAGCACAGCCGCCAGCGCCGGCGACAGGGTCAGCGAGTTGAAGGCGGAGATCAGCACCGACACCGCGATGGTCACCGCAAACTGTCGATAGAACTGGCCGGTGACGCCGTCGATGAAGGCGATCGGCAAGAACACCGCGGCCAGCACCAGCGAGATCGCGACAATCGGCCCGGAAACTTCCTGCATCGCCTTGTGCGCCGCGTCCAGCGGGCTCAGGCCGTCCTCGATATGCCGTTCGACGTTCTCAACCACCACGATCGCGTCATCGACCACGATGCCGATCGCCAGCACCAGGCCAAATAGAGTCAGCACGTTGATCGAATAGCCGAGCAGCAGCAGCACTGAGAAGGTGCCGACGATCGACACCGGCACCGCCAGCAGGGGAATGATCGAGGCGCGCCAGGTCTGCAGGAACACCACCACCACGATCACCACCAGGGCGATCGCCTCCAGCAGGGTGGTGATCACCGAGTCGATCGACTTCTGCACGAATACGGTGGGGTCGTAGGCGACCTCCCACTGGATGCCGTCCGGAAAGGTCTGCTCCAGCTCGGCCATCTTGGCGCGCACCGCCTGCGACAGCGCGATCGAGTTGGCGCCGGGCGCCTCGAAGATCACCACCGCCGCCGCCAGCTGGTTGTTGAGGTAGGAGTTCAGCGCATAGGTGTTGGAGCCGAGTTCGACCCGGGCGACATCGCGCAGCCGCGTCACCGCGCCGTTCTCGCCCGCTTTCAGGACGATGCTGCCGAACTCCTCGGGGGTTTCGAGACGGCCGCTCGCATTCACCAGCAGCTGCACCGAACTGCCCGCCGGCTGCGGCGAAGCGCCGATCGCACCGGCCGAGACCTGCACGTTCTGCTCGCGGATGGCACCAACGATGTCGAGCGCGGTGAGGCCACGCTGCGCCGCCTGATCGGGATCGATCCAGATGCGCATTGCGTAGTTGCCGGCGCCGAAGGCCTGGGCGTTGCCGACGCCTTCCAGCCTCGCCAGCTCGTCGCGCACGTTCAGGCTGGCAAAGTTGGACAGATACAGGCCGTCGTAGCGACCGTCTGGCGAAACGATGTGCACCACCATGGTGATGTTCGGCGAGGCCTTGGCGGTGGTCACGCCGAGCTGGCGCACCGCTTCAGGCAAGCGCGGCAGCGCCTGCGCCACGCGGTTCTGCACCTGCACTGCCGCGGTGTCGATGTCGGTGCCGAGCTTGAAGGTGACCGACAGCGACAGCGTGCCGTCGGAGGCCGCCGCCGACTTCATGTAGATCATGTTTTCGACGCCGTTGATGGCCTCCTCCAGCGGAGCGGCGACGGTGTCGGCGATGGTCTTGGGGTTGGCGCCGGGATAGATCGCAGTGACCTGCACGGTCGGCGGCGCGACTTCGGGATACTCGGTGATCGGCAGGTTGGGGATGGCGATCAGGCCGGCCACGAAGATGACGATGGACAGGACCGCCGCCAGGATCGGGCGATCGACAAAAATCCGGGAAAGGTCGGCGTGGGCCATGAATCAGCCCTCGCCGGCAGGCGTGGCGGCGGTTGGCTCAGGCGACGCTGCGATGGTGTTGGGCGCGTCCATCGGCACGTCCAACGGCGCCAGCGGCGCGCCGGGGAAGAAGATCTTGCGCATGCCGTTGACCACCACGCGGTCGCCCGGCTGCAGCCCTTCGATGACCTCCACCAGTCCGTCAACGGCGCTGCCCAGCACCACATCCTTGCGCAGCGCGACGAAGCCGCCGCCCTCGCCGGGCGCGGCGACGTACACATAGCGGCGATCCTGGTCGGTCTGCACCGCCTGCCGGTGGATCAGCAGAGCGTCGTGCTTACCCGAACCGAGCAGCTGCACGCGCGCGAACAGTCCGGGGGTGAACAGGCCGTCCGGGTTGGGCAGCTCGGCGCGGGCGAAGATGGTGCCGGTGGCCGGGTCGACCGCGTTGTCGACGAACACCATGCGGCCGCTGTGCGGAAAACCGGTTTCATCGGCCAAGGCGACGCGCACCGGGTTGTCGGCGCTGCGCGAGCTCGGCCGGGTGCCGGCGCGGGCCATGCTCTGGTAGCGCAGATAGGCGCGCTCATCGCCCTGGAAGGCGACGTAGATCGGGTCCAAAGACACCAGCGTGGTCAGCACCGGCTCGCCTGCGCCGACCAGGCTGCCCTGCCGAAGGCGGGCGATGCTGGTGCGCCCGGCTATCGGTGCGGTGATCCGGGTAAAGCCAAGGCTCAATTCGGCCTGCTCCAGGCGGGCGCGCGCAGACAGTACGTCGGCATCGGCCTGCACGGCCTCGTTCTGCCGGCCTTCCAGCTCGCCGGCGCTCACCGCCCTGGCGGCCACCAGAGTTTCGCTGCGCTTGAGCTCGGTGGCGGCGAGCCTGCGCCGCGCCTCGGCGCGGGCGACATCGGCGCGAGCGCTGGCCGCGCTGGCGCGGTACTCGCGGTCATCAATGGTGAACAGCAGCGCGCCCTGCTCGACCACCTCGCCTTCCTCGAAGTGCACCGCGGTGATGTAGCCGCCGACCCGCGGCCGGATTTCAACGCTCTCCACCGCCTCGATGCGGCCGGTGAACTCGTCCCACTGGGAAATCGAGCGCGCCACCACCGTGGCCACGTTCACCTCGGTCGGCGGCATCTGCATTTCGCCGCCGCCCCCACCCGAGCAGGCGCTCAGTGCCAGGCTTGCGGCGAGAAGCAGAATCCGACGCGCAGGCGCGCGAAACATTGAAGGGGCAGTCATGGGCGGGGCTCGATCAGAAGGAAGAAGGTGCCGATCACTCTCGGATCGGGGGTGTATCGATTTGCGGGCTCGGCTTTTCGACAGGACCGGACCAGTCGAGCAGCAGCTGCTCCAGCAGCGCCTTGAAGCGCGGCCGCGCCTCGGCAGGCAGCGGTGCCAGATTGAAGATGTCCTGCCAGAACAGACCCTCGGACGCCGCCAGCACCAGGTAGCGGCGCAGGTCGGCCTCATCCCAGCTCCAATCGGCAAACTCGCGCTGCTGATGCTCGCGAATCGGCTGCAGCAGGCTGGTGTCGACCATCGCGGCGCTCAACATGCCGCTGACGAATCGCTTGTGCGCCTCGTCCTCGGAGAGATGGCACTGCAGCTGGCCCAGCACGCTGGCCGAGCGCGGGCATAGGCTGACCAGATCAGGGCCCTCCTTGGGGATGGCCGCCGACTCCCACTGCGCCAGGTCGGCGGCGACCAAACCGCGCAGCAGGTCCTCTTTGGTCGGAAAGTGGTAGGTGATCCCGCCGCGGGTGACACCGCTGACGCGCGCAAGCTCGTCAAAAGTCAGATGGCCGGCGCCCCGGGATTCCACGAGATATCGCGCCGCATCAAGAATGCGCTGGCGGGCTTTGGGGGGACGGGTCATGGCGCGAAACCCTACAGAACGGTTTGTATAGAAATAATCGCGTCGTCCCAACCGGTTTGACTCCGATTCAGGTTACTGTCGGCTCGATGACGCACGCCGGGGCATACAAATTGCATAAAACGCGCCACATGAAAGCTACGGATGCGAACTTTTCGCCACCCTTTCAGACACCGGCCGCCAGCCTGCGGCCAGGCCTGAAGGTAAAAGAACGGGCGTCGTGGCCGTGGTGAGCGCAGCGAGCCCGAGCCCCAGCGAAAGCGAGCCGTTCGCGCTGTTCGATGGCACCCGGGTGGGCGCCTTCACTGCAGACACCAGCGGCAGGATTCTGGCGCTCAATTCGATACTGCTCGAGCGCCTGGGCGGTCATCCCCCGCAAACGGTGGCCGAGCTCGTGCAGGATCTGAACCCGAAGCGCTGGCAGCGCCTGCTGAGCGCGCTGGACGGTTCGCAGTCGGCCCTGCTTGCGCCGGCGGCCCTGAACGGACCCAACGCTTCGCTCGACGCGATCGAGCTGCGCATCTGCCGCCCTGCACACACCGATACGCTGCTGGGGCTGGTTTTTCCCCTGCTCGACAGGCAGCAGGAGGCCGCAGTCAGCCTGCTGCAGCGCGACGTTCTTGAAGCCGTGGCGCTGGGGCGACCGCTGCGTGCGGTGCTTGACCTGCTCTGCCGCCAGGTGGAGGCGCTGGCGCCGGAGGTGATCTGCACCATCGTCCGCATCGATGCCGCGCGACGTATCCGGCCGCTGGCCGGACCCAGCCTGCCGGCGACGTACGCCGCAGCGATCGACGGCATCGAGATCGGCCCGACCTCCGGATCCTGCGGGGCCGCCGCGTTCCGCGGCGACGAAGTGGAAGTCCAGGACATGCACCAGAGCACCGAGTGGGCCGAGCATCTCGATCTGGTGCTGCCGCTCGGCCTGCGCGCCTGCTGGTCGGTCCCGGTGATCGGCCGCGAGGGCGCAGTGATCGCGATCTTCGCCCTGTATTTCCGCGAGCCGCGCGGCCCCAGCCGCTTCCACCGGCGAATGGTCGACACCTGCATCCAGCTGTGCCGGATTGCGATCCAGCACGACGATAACCAGTCCGAGATCGAACGCCTGGCGTTTTTCGACCCACTGACCGGCCTGCCCAACCGCGCGCTGCTGATGGATCGAGCGAAGATCGCGCTGAACCACTGCGCACGTGACGGCAGGCGGCTCAGCCTTGCGGTGCTGGACATTGATCGGTTCAAGACCATCAACGACTCGCTGGGCCACGCTGCGGGCGATGAACTGCTGCGCGAGGTGGGGCGACGGCTGCGCGCCAGCGTGCGCGAGTCCGACACCGTAAGCCGAGTCGGCGGCGATGAATTCGTCATTCTGTTCGACGGCAGCGATGCCAACGAGAGTGCAGTGGCGGCAGAAAAGGCCATGCGCGCGGTGACGCAGCGGCTGGAGATCGGCGGACACGTGCTGATGCCCAGCGTCAGCATGGGCATCAGCCAGTTCCCGGACGACGCGCGCGACTTCGAAACGTTGATGCGCAATGCCGACATCGCGATGTACCAGGCCAAGCGCGACGGCCGCGGCTGCGTCCGCTTCTTTCTTGCCTCGATGAACGAGGCTGCGCGCTGGCGCTTGCAGATGGAAGGCGCCCTGCGCCACGCGATCAGCCAGGAAGCGCTGCAGCTGCACTACCAGCCCAAGATCCTGCTCGGCGAACCAGGGCTTGCCGGGGTGGAGGCGCTGGTGCGCTGGACCCACCCGGAACTCGGCCCGATCTCGCCGGACCAGTTCATCCCGCTGGCAGAGGAATGCGGCCTGATCAACGCAATCGATGCCTGGGTGCTTGAGCGCGCCTGCGCCCAGCTGGCCGACTGGCAGAAGCGCGGCGTGCCGGTTCCGGCGATGGCGGTGAACCAGTCGGCCCCTCGCTTCAGCCAGGAGGACATGCCCACGCTCGTGCGCATCCTGCTGAAGCGCCACGGCCTGCCGGCGCACATGCTGACGCTGGAGATCACCGAGCGGCTGATGCTGATCGACGAGCCGCAGATCAGCGCCGACCTGGACGCGCTGAGCCAGATGGGCGTGCACCTGTCGGTCGATGACTTCGGCACCGGCTATTCAAGCCTGTCCTACCTGAAGCGCCTGCCGGTGGCCGAGCTGAAACTCGACCGCAGCTTTGTGCGGGACATCGAGACCGATGCCGGCGACCGCGCGCTGGCGACCGCGGTAATCGGCATTGGCCGCAGCCTCGGCCAGACGGTCGTCGCCGAAGGCGTGGAGAACGCCGCTCAGCATCGGTTTCTTGCTGACGCCGGCTGCCCGGTTGCGCAGGGCTTCTACTACGCGCGGCCGATGCCGGCCGACGCGCTGGAACTCTGGCTGCAGACTGACGGCAAGCGCTGGCTCAAGTCCGCACCGTTGGCATCGACCACGCCTGCGCCTGCGCCTGCGCCGCCTGAGGGTCGCGGCAGCCGCGCCTTGAGTGCATCCGGACGACTGCCCTCGGCCACGGGCGCCGCGCCCGCCGACCCGCTCTAGCGCCGCAATCAGCCCGCTGCAGGCTCGATTTTCTCCGCGCTGATGCGCTCCGGCGTGACCTTCAGAATCGAGTGCCTGAGCTCGCGCGACAGAATGATCCGTGCGTCCTTGGCCCAGGCCTCCAGGCGCTCGTCGTAGGTCAGCTTACTGCTGCCATCAAGCCGGACGAAGCCGAGCTCGCGCAGCTTGCCGATGAATCCACGGAACAGCGCGCGATCAAAAAACTCCGGCGCTGCCTGCGAATACAGCAGCGACAGACGCTGCGCGCTGAGCTGGCAGAGGTTTTCCAGCTCGCCGGTGGATAGGCTGCCGGAACCGTTCTTCACCAGCACCGCGATCGCGATGTAATAGCGCTCGAAGGCCTGCTGCAGGCTGTGCGCGATCACCCGCAGCTGAAACACCTCGTCGGTCTGGCCGGGGCCACGCTGGATCGAGCCGGATTCGTCTTCGCTGAACAACCCGCGTTCGACCAGCAGGTCAATGGTCGCCTCGATGCGCTGCGCAAACTCATCCTCTTCCCAGGGCAGGAACAGCTCGTCCTGCACAAACGGGTAAAGCAAACGCCCCAGCCGGGCGACCCCGCTGCGGCTCATCCGCCGATTGTTCTGGAAGCAGCAGGCGACCCAGGAGGCCGCCGCAAACAGATGCACCACATTGTTGCGGTAGTAGGTCTGCAGCACCGCCAGCTCGGCCGGGAAGCGCAGCACGTCGCCGAGCGGATGCGCGACCCGCTGCAGCACGTTGACACTCTCGCCATAGGCGACGATCTCGGCGGGATCCATCGGCGTCACGGTGACGCGGCCGGAAAACGGCAGCCGCTCCAGCAGCGCCTTGAGCAGATCCAGCGCCGACAGCAGATCCGCTTCAGCCATGGCGTGCTTCGGAGTCGCCAGCAGGCACAGCGCCAGCAGGTTCACCGGATTGACGTCGGCGGCCTGGTTGATGTGCCGCTGCACCTGCACCGAGAGATCGTCGACCGCAGCCGGCAGCCAGGTCGGCTTTTCGTCGGGTGCCGACTGAAAGCGCCGCCAGTCGGGATCATGCCGGTCGAGCACATCGTTCAAGAAAATCGGCTCGCCAAAGTTGACCGCGACCTTGCCATAGCGTTTTCGCAGCACGCCGCCGAAGGCGCGCAGCAGGCCGAACAAGGATTCTTTCTGCTTCGGCTCACCGGAAAGCTCGGCGAAGTAGCTTTGGCCTTCCATGACTTTCTCGTAGCCGATGTAGACGGGCTGGAACATCACCGGACGCCGCGGCTGGCGCAGGAAAGCACGCAGGGTCATCAGCAGCATGCCGCCCTTGGGGTCGAGCAGACGGCCTGTGCGCGAACGCCCGCCTTCGATGAAGTATTCGATCGACACGCCGCGGGTGATCAGGCTGGCCACGTACTCGCTGAACACCGCCGAGTAGAGCGGATTGGCCTTGAAGCTGCGGCGCAGGAAGAAGGCGCCGCCGCGGCGCAGGATGGGGCCGACGATCGGCAGGTTCAGATTGACGCCGGCGGCGATGTGCGGCGGCACGATGCCGTTGACGTACAGCAGGTAGGACAGCAGCAGGTAGTCGATATGGCTGCGGTGGCACGGCACGTAGATGATCTCGTGCCCTGGCGCGACCTGCTTCAGCTTGTCGAAGTGATGCACGGTGACGCCGTCGTAGACCTTGTTCCAGAACGGCCTGAGCATGAACGAAGCCGAGCGCACCGCCGGGTGCGAGTAGTCCGCAGCGATCTCCAGCGCATAGCGACGCGCCTTGCCGCGCGCCTGCTCTCGACTGCTGCCGTCCTTGCGCGCCTGGTCGGCGATCGCCTGGCTGACGCCTTCGGAGTCGAGCACTGAATCAACCAAGGTGCGCTTGTGCGAGAGATCCGGACCAATCACCGCCGTGCGCACGCGGCGGAAGTGGGCGCGCAGCACGCGCGACACCTTGCGCACGGTGCGCTCGCGCGTCATTCCTTCGACGAGCACCTCGCGCAGCGACACCGAAGGCGCGAACTGGACAATCGTGCCGCGGCCGTTCAGCAGCACCGAAAGCGCGCGGCGGAAGCGCCCGACTACCGCCCAGTTTTCCGAGAACAGCACGCGGAACCAGCCGCTTTCGCGGTCCGGTGCGCGGCCGACGAAAATCGACACCGGCACGATCTGTACGTCGAGCTCGGGGTTCTCCTGCAGCGCCTGAACCATCTTCGCCAGGCTGGCCGAATGGGTGCGCGAACGCGGCCGCCCGAACCAGGTGCTCTGCCGGCGCGACAGCGCCACCAGGGCGCGCTCATCGCCAAACGCAGGGTGGTCACTGATCCGCTGCAGCGGCGGCGGCAGGCCGGCTTCAGCGCAGGCGCGCACCAGGATGGCCGTATTGGTCAAGCCATAGCGCTCGATGACGTAGCAGACCGGCAGCTGCGGGCGCAGCAAGGCCTCTGGCGGTGTTGAAGGCTCGCGGCGGATCGCGATCCACGGCCGCAAAATCCGGCCCATCAGACGCATCAGAAGAGGTTCATCGGGGGTGCGTTGGCTCATGCGCGGAAGTATCGCCGAAACTGGGCTAAAGCCACATTATGCGTGCCAGCAGCAGCGAGCACGGGCCCACAACGGACAGGGGCGACCCGAAGGCCGCCCCTGCCGTGTGCATACGAGAGCGCGTGCGCTTACTTACTCGGTCGCGGTCTCGGACTCTTCCATCGCGGCCGGCTCTTCCATCGTCTCGTCGCCCATGTCGTCGGCCTCTGCCGTATCAGTGTCGGACGCGGACTGATTGTCCAGCGCGTCGGCAATGGCCGTCATGGTGTCCTTGCCGTACCAGCGATCGTTTTCGCGGATCATGTCCTGCTCGGTGGTGATGGCCTGGCCCAGCAGGCTGTAGCTGACGCGCACGCGAGCCGCGTCGCCCTGCTCGCTGACCATTTCCACCGTGGTGCTGTCGAGGGTGGCATTGATGTCCATGCCGTAGACGGCGAGCACGTCCTTGAGGCCGCCGAAGGCAATGCCCGCTTTGGCCAGCGCGTCGTCGAAGCTCAGCGCGTTGACCTGCTCCATCGTCTTCAGATCGAGGCTGCGCGCGGTGGACACCGCCTTGGAGATGGCCTGCTTGGCCAGCCCGCGGTCAGTCACTTTGACCGTGGACAACCAGCCCGCCATGGCGTCGACGACCTCGGTGGCCTGCTTCTTCTGGTCTTCGTTAAAATCGGGGTTCTGCTGGATCGCCTGCGCGGCAAATCCACGACCCATGCCGATCATCATCGGCATCTGCGGCGCCATCTCGGCCTCGAACTGGGCGATCTGCGGCTCCAGCTCAGCCATCAGGGCGGTCTCGGCGTCGGCTGCGGTGAGCTTGGCCATCATCGCCTCGAACTCAGCGTCGTTGCCGGCATCGGCGCTGCTATCGCGGGTCTCGAACTTGATCTTGGCTTCGTTGTAGCGCGCCTCGGGAAGCACCAGCTTGACGAACTGGCCAACGTCGTTTTGACGCAGCGCTTCGGCGGCCGACTTGACCGCTGCATCGGGGCTTGCGGTAGCCGCTGCCGGGTCCGCCGAGCCGCTTTCGCCGCCACTGCAGGCGGTGAGACCGAGGGACAGCAGGCCGCAGGCGGCGAGGGAAACAATGCGATTCATGGGTGAACTCCGGGTGGAAAGCGGCGGCACTCTAGCATGCAGGCGGATTGCACGGTTCGGCCGATGCGCGGCGGCATCAGCCGATGAAGATTCGATGCCCGCTCAGCTGAGCGGGCTCCAGGGCTTTTCCTCATCTTCGGCCCGCAGCAGGGCGCGCTTTTCGGCGTCGAAGAATTCCATCACCTGCTGCGCCACCGGCCAAGTGCCTTCGCGGCTGATCGCCGCGACCAGGAACCACGGGGCTTTCCAGCCCAGCGCGGCGATCACGGCTTCCCCGCGGGAGAGCCGGGTGTCTTCGTCGAGCAGGTCACCCTTGTTGAGCAGCAACCAGCGCGGCCGGCCCATCAACTCGGCGTCATAGCGCTCCAGCTCGCCCTCGATCGCGCGCACCTCGTTGACTATGTGCTGCACGGCCTCGTCGCCTTCGAGCATGGGCGCCATGTCGACGATGTGCAGCAGCAGCCGGTTGCGCTGCACGTGCTTCAGAAACTGCACTCCAAGGCCCGCGCCTTCGGCCGCGCCTTCGATCAGCCCGGGAATATCGGCGATCACGAAACTGCGGTCCTGCTCGACGCGGACCACGCCGAGGTTCGGATACAGGGTGGTGAAGGGGTAGTCCGCAACCTTGGGCGTCGCCGCCGAAACCGCACGGATGAAGGTCGATTTGCCAGCGTTCGGGAAGCCGAGCATGCCGACATCGGCCAGCAGCTTGAGCTCGAGCCTGAGTTCGCGATCCTCACCTTCGCTGCCGGTGGTCGCGCGGCGCGGCGCGCGGTTGGTCGAGGTCTTGAAGTGGATGTTGCCGCGGCCGCCTTCGCCGCCCTGCGACACCTTCAGCAGCTGCCCGTGCTGGGTCAGGTCGCCGATGATCTCGTCGGTGTCGGTGGCGGTGATCACGGTGCCCACCGGCACCCGGATGACCACGTCCTCGCCCTTCTTGCCGTACATCTGCCGGCCCATGCCGTTCTCGCCGCGCTGGGCGCGGAACTGGCGCTGGTGGCGGAAATCGATGAGCGTGTTCAAGTTCTCGTCGGCGACCAGAAAAATACTGCCGCCGTTGCCCCCGTCACCGCCGTCCGGGCCGCCCAGCGGGATGAACTTCTCGCGGCGGAAACTCACGCAGCCGTTGCCGCCCTTGCCTGCGATCACGCGGATGTCTGCTTCGTCGACGAGTTTCATTTAAGGGCCGGAATTGGGAAATGGGGAGTCGTTGGAGCGGATTGAGGCGAGGATGGGCGGCCCAAGCTGAGCGACACGCCCGACCGCAGCGGGATCAGGGGTCGTGGAGCGCAGCACGCTTCTGACGATTCCCCGTTGCCGATTCTCCAGCCCCAGCCCCCAAAACAAAAAACCCCGCACCAAGGCGGGGCCTTTCGCGTAGTCAGCGCGCGCCTTATTCGGCAACGACGCTCACGGTGCGGCGGCTTTTCGGGCCCTTGATGGCGAAGTGAACCTTGCCATCCTTGAGCGCGAACAGGGTGTGGTCGCGGCCCAAGCCGACGCCCGGGCCCGGATGAAACTGGGTGCCGCGCTGACGAATGATGATATTGCCGGCTTCGATCGCCTGACCGCCGTAGATCTTGACGCCGAGGTACTTGGGATTGGAATCGCGGCCGTTACGGGTACTGCCGCCTGCCTTTTTATGTGCCATGGAAGACTCTCCTTAGGGGCTGTGGACGGCGCCGATCAGGCGCTGATGCCGGTGATTTCGATTTCGGTGTAGTGCTGGCGATGGCCCATCTGCTTGCGATGGTGCTTACGACGGCGGAACTTGATGATGCGGATCTTCTCGCCGCGGCCGTGGGCCTTGACGGTGATGGTGACCTTGGCGCCGGCGACGGTCGGGGTGCCGACGGTCACGCCTTCACCCGAGCCCACCAGAAGAACCTGGTCCAGATCGATGCTGATGCCGGCTTCGACGTCGAGCTTCTCGACGCGCAGGGTTTCGCCCTGCATCACCCGGTACTGCTTGCCGCCGGTAACGATGACTGCGTACATGTTGCGGATTCCTCTGTAGTTATTGTTCGCCGCCCAGACCCGGCTGGAAGCACGGATCGCCTGCCGACCCACCGGAAACCCGGAGGCGCAGGCGCAATGAGGTCTGGACAGCCGCGGGAGTATAGGCGGTGCCCGGGGGTTGGTCAAACGCTTGAGAGCCGGGATTCGGGATTAGCGACCGAGCCGAGGCCGAACCGGCAGTGGCGCGCTTCCAGCAAAAGACCTCGCGGCACCGAGCAGCTTGGTGCGACCGCGCTCCTGACGTCACGCTGACAGGATCGAACCGAGAAGATCGTGCGTCAGCCAAGCGTCTGCCGCCACGAAGAGGCTCGACCCTCGGCAATCCCGAATCCCCAATCCCCACTCCCACGGGCTCGGACTGCAGGCAGCGCCATCACGCCCGCGTCCTACAATGCCCGCCCCACACGTCCCCCCAGGACCCCAAGCCCGCATGGACACCATCCGCATCCGCGGCGCGCGGACGCACAATCTTAAAAACCTGAATCTTGAGCTGCCGCGCGACAAGCTGATCGTGATCACCGGCCTGTCCGGCTCCGGCAAGAGTTCTCTGGCGTTCGACACCATCTATGCCGAGGGCCAGCGCCGCTACGTGGAGTCGCTGTCCTCTTATGCGCGGCAGTTCCTGTCGATCATGGAAAAACCCGACATCGACCACATCGAGGGTCTGTCGCCGGCGATTTCGATCGAGCAGAAATCGACCTCGCACAACCCGCGATCGACCGTCGGCACGATTACCGAGATCCACGACTACCTGCGGCTGCTGTATGCCCGCGTCGGCAGCCCGCGCTGCCCTGACCACGGCGAGCCGCTGGAGGCGCAGACCGTCAGTCAGATGGTCGACGTCGCCGTTGCCCTGCCTGAGGAGCACCGCTACATGCTGCTGGCGCCGGTCATCCGCGAGCGCAAGGGCGAGCACGTGCAGGTGTTCGATCAGCTGCGCGCGCAGGGCTTGGTGCGGGTGCGAGTCAACGGCGTCACCTGCGAGATCGACGAGGCGCCCAAGCTCAATCTCCGCCAGAAGCACACCATCGAGGCGGTCATTGATCGGTTCCGCCCGCGCGCCGATATCCAGCAGCGCCTGGCGGAGAGTTTCGAGACCGCGCTCAAACTGGGCGATGGCCTGGTGCGGCTGGTGAACATGGACGACGAGTCGGCGGCCGAGGTGCTGCTCTCCTCGCGCTTCTCCTGCCCGGTCTGCGACTACTCGCTGTCGGAGCTGGAGCCGCGTCTGTTTTCGTTCAACTCGCCGGTCGGCGCCTGCCAGGGCTGCGACGGCCTCGGCGTGACCCAGTTCTTCGACCCGGCGCGGGTCGTTGCGCATCCGAACATGAGCCTCGCCGCCGGTGCGATCCGCGGCTGGGACCGGCGCAATCCCTACTACTTCGCGATGCTCAACTCGCTGGCCAAGCACTACGCCTTCAGCGTCGATGAAGCCTTTGTCGAGCTGCCGGAAGCGGTGCGGCAGGCGGTGCTGTACGGCAGCGGCAAGGACGAGATCAAGTTCAGCTACCCCGGCGAAAACGGCCGATCGCAGACGCGCAGCCACCGCTTCGAAGGCATCTTGAACAACCTGCAGCGCCGCTACCGCGAGACCGAATCGCAGATGGTGCGCGAGGAGCTGTCCAAGTACATCAGCAATCGACCCTGCCCTGACTGCGGCGGCCAGAGGCTCAACCGCGCCGCCCGCAACGTGTTCGTGACCGAGCGCAATCTGCCGGCGGTGGGCGCACTGTCGATCGACGCCTGCGCCGCTTTCTTTGAAAGCTTGAGCCTGCCCGGCTGGCGCGGCGAAATCGCCACCAAGATCGTCAAGGAAATCCGCGAGCGCCTGCGGTTTTTGATCGACGTGGGCCTCGACTACATCACCCTCGATCGCCAGGCGGATTCGCTGTCCGGCGGAGAGGCCCAGCGCATTCGGCTGGCCAGCCAGATCGGCGCCGGCTTGGTCGGGGTCATGTACGTGCTCGATGAGCCCTCGATCGGTCTGCACCAGCGCGACAACGAGCGCTTGCTCGGCACGCTCACCCGTCTGCGCGATCTCGGCAATACGGTGATCGTGGTCGAGCACGACGAGGACGCGATCCGGCTCGCCGACCACATCCTCGACATCGGCCCCGGCGCCGGCGTGCACGGCGGCGAAATCGTCGCTCAGGGCACGCTCAAGGACGTGCTCAAGTCCGAGCGCTCGCTGACCGCGGCCTACCTTTCAGGCCGTCGCAAGATCGCAGTGCCGGCGGTGCGCAAGGCGCCCGACGCTGAGCGCTGGCTCACCCTGCTCGGCGCCAGCGGCAACAACCTGAAGGACGTCGACCTGAAGCTGCCGGCCGGCCTGCTGACCTGCATCACGGGGGTCAGCGGCTCCGGCAAGTCGACCCTGATCAACGACACCCTGTTCCGGCTCACCGCCAACCGTCTGAACGGCGCCAGCCATACGCCCGAGCCGTTCCGCGAGATCAGCGGGCTTGACCAGTTCGACAAGGTCGTCGACATCGACCAGAGCCCGATCGGCCGCACTCCGCGCAGCAATCCGGCGACCTACACCGGGCTGTTTACTCCGCTGCGAGAATTGTTCAGCCAGGTTCCTGAAGCGCGCGCGCGCGGCTACAGCGCGGGCCGCTTCAGCTTCAACGTCAAGGGCGGCCGCTGCGAAGCCTGCGCCGGTGACGGCCTGATCAAGGTCGAGATGCACTTTCTGCCCGATGTCTACGTGCCCTGCGATGTGTGCAAGGGCAAGCGCTACAACCGCGAAACGCTGGAGATCACCTACAAGGGCCACACCATCCACGACGTGCTCGACATGACCGTGGAAGACGCTCTGAAGCTGTTCGAGCCGGTGCAGACCATCGCCCGCAAGCTGGACACCCTGATGCAGGTCGGCCTGTCCTACATCAAGCTGGGCCAGCAGGCGACCACGCTCTCTGGCGGTGAAGCGCAGCGGGTCAAGCTGTCTCGCGAGCTGGCCAAGCGCGACACCGGCAACACCCTGTACATCCTTGATGAGCCCACCACCGGCCTGCACTTCCACGACATTGAGCTGCTGCTGGGCGTGCTGCATCGGCTGCGCGAGCACGGCAACACGGTGGTGGTGATCGAGCACAACCTGGACGTGATCAAGACCGCCGACTGGGTCATCGACCTCGGCCCTGAGGGCGGCCACCGCGGCGGCCAGATTATTGCCGAAGGCACGCCCGAGCAGATTGCCAGCAGCCCGGCTTCGCACACCGGCGCCTTCCTGAAAAAGATGCTTCCGCAGGGCGGCCGCAAGGCGGCGAAAACCGAAGCCGTGGGAGCGGCCAAGCCGATGCAGCGGCCGCGGAGAAAACAGGCATGACGCAGAGCGCTGGCGAGCGCGTCTTCGAATGCGAGCTGGAGGTGCGCTGGGGCGACATGGACGCCTTCAACCACGTCAACAACGCCAGCTATCTGCGCTATATCGAAGAAGCTCGCGTGCTGTGGTTCAAGCAGCTGGGCGCCGACTGGGCCGAGATCGGCTGCGCGCCCGTCCTGGCCGCCGCGCAGATGAACTTCCGGCGACCGATCGGCTGGCCGCAGCGGCTGCGCATCGTGATGTCAGCTGAGCGCCTGGGCTTCAAGAGCCTGACGCTCGCCCACCGCATCGAGAGCGCCAGCCAGCCTGAGCTGCTGTACGCCGACGGCAGCACGGTGCTGGTGTGGGTAGACGCAGCGGGCGCATCGCTGGCGCTGCCCGCAAACGTGCGCAGCGCCAGCACAGCGAAAGGTGCCGGCACACAGACGGACAGCGGCGTCGACTGAAGACGCCGCCGGCGAGCCGACTGAAAAGCCCGCTCCGCTCGCGACGGATCTAGCCGACGCCCAGTCCGTCGATGCTGCCCAAGTCCTCGGCAGCAAAGCCGGCGAGCTCGGCAAATCGTCGGCCACGCTCGGCGTAGTCGCGGAACGGGCCAAAGCTGGGCGCACCTGGGCTGAGCAGCACCACGCCGCGGTCCTGGCCGGCCTGTGCATCGAGCGCGGCTTCGGCGGCGGCGAGGGCCGAGTCGAGCTGCGCGGCCTCGGCAATCAGGCAGCCGGGCAGCTCGGCTGCGCGCAGTGCATCGGCGATCCGCGGACCGTTGTCGCCGGTGCAGACGATGGCCACCGGCGGTGCGGCGCGAACGCCTTCGACAAAGGCCGACCAGTCCAGGCCGCGGTCAAACCCGCCGACCAGAATCGCCACGCGGCGGTCGCGATAGTGAGCAAGCGCGGCCAGGCTGGCGTACGGCGTGGTGCTGATGCTGTCGTTGACGTACAGCCGGCCGCCGCGCTCACCCAGCGGCTGCAGCCGATGCGGCAGCGCGCGAAAGCTGCGCGCATGCGCGGCCATCGGCGCGGCATCGACGCCCAGCGCCTCGATCGCCGCCAGCGCTGCGCACAGGTTGCGCGCGTTGTGGGCGCCCGGCAGCGGCAGCTCGGCGGCCGCCAGCACGCGCTGCTCGCCGCGGCAGATCCACTCGCAGCCTTCATGGACGGACACGTGCCAGCCCCGCGCCTGCCCGAACCACTGCGCGTTCTCCAGCGAGGCGAAGCGCTCGCGCAGGCGCGCATCCTCGATGTTGAGCACCGCCAGCCGCGGCCGGGCGTGGCTGATGAGCGCGCACTTGTCGTCGAAGTAGCGCTGCTCGCTGCCGTGCCAGTCGAGATGCTCGGGGTAAAGGTTCAGCAGCACCGCGACATCGGGCGACTGCGCTTCACCGGTCTGATAGCTGGAGAGTTCCACCACATACACATCGATCGCGGTCGTCGGCTCCAGCTCCAGCAGCGGCAGGCCGATATTGCCGGCCAGCGCGACCGCGCGGCCGGAGGCGCGCAGCAGGTGCGCGACCAAGGCCGTGGTGGTGCTCTTGCCCTTGCTGCCGGTGATGCAGATCAGCGGCGGCCGCGACGGCCGCACCCGCCACTGGCCAAACCACAGCGCGGTGCCGGAGGTGAAGCGCACGCCTGCGGCCAGCGCCTCCGGCGCCGGGCTGCGATAGGGGCTGATGCCGGGCGACTTCACGATCCAGTCGAAGCCGACCAGGGTCTCGACGCTGGGCGCACCGGGCAGCACTCGGACGCTGTCTGCGAACTCGGCCTGCGCGGCCGCGGCCTCGTCCGCGCTGCAGATCAGACTGAAGCGCTGATCGGGCAGCGCGCGCTGCAGCGCGTGCAGCGCTGCCCGGCCCTCGCGGCCGTAGCCCCAGACCGCGACGCGGGAACCTTCAAGCGCTGAAATGCGCATACACGTACTCGGCCAGCTGCGCGGGAATACCGTGCTCACCGGAGGCCGCCAGCTGCGCCTGCAGCGACAGGCGGGAGGCATCGAGCTGCGGCAGGATCTCCTCGCGGAAACGCACCACCAGCGCGTCTTCGCGCCAGGCCGGGCTGGCGGCGAGATGCGCGAACGCGGCGCGCGATTCGATCGCCTCGCCGACGCACTCGAACGGCTTGTGATCGCGGTACTCGATCAGCGCATCAAAGCCGCCGGCGAGCTGCGGCTCGTCCAGCAGATTGCGGCCAAAGATGCCGACCAGGCGTGGCTTGGGCATAAACGGCGCCAGCGCCAGGAACACGAAATGGCACTTGGGGCAGACACCGCACCAGCGCTCGGCCGGGCGCTCACCGAGCAGGTGGAAATTTCGGTTGCAGCTGGAAAAGTGGCGGTCGTAGCCGTCGATTTTCGCGAACTGCCGCGCGATCGCCAGCTCGGAAAACGGCCGCAGCAGCGAGTAGTAGTGCAGGTCGGCGGCGACCTCGGCGCGCAGCAGGGCGGCGAACTCGCGCTCGAAGTCCCAGCCCTTGCTCCACTGATGGTTGACCTCGCCGGTGCCGGCGATGGTGCTGCCGTAGCTGGCCGAGCGCTCGTTGGAAAACACCACCTGATTGCTGCCGCCGAGCACCGCGGCCAGCGCCAGCGCGGCGGAGTTGATGGCGGTCACCGGGATATGCCCGTTGTAGGCGCCCTGGCGGTTGAACTCGAACAGCTCCGCCGCAAGCTGGCGCTCGATCTTCAGGCTGGGCAGGCCGGTGCGCTCGGCGCAGGCGCGGATCAGCTGCGAGCTGCCGATAAAGGCCACCGTCTGCGCCACGCCGGCGGCGCGCAGGGTCTCGATCGTGACCAGCGAATCCTTGCCGCCGCCAATCGCCACCAGCACGTGATCGCCCAGGCCCAGAGGCTCGGCCGCGGCGGGCGCGGGTCCGGGCACCGGAAAGTTCAGGCGGCTGTCCAGGTCGAGCTGGTTGCGATAGGCGAACTCGCCCAGGCCCTTGCGGTAAACGTGGATCAGCAGATCGCGCGCCGCGCGGCTGGGCTGGTCGCCCTCGAACACCAGCTGCTTCGGCGCCGCCGCCTTGTAGTAGCTGACGCCGGCGATCCAGTGCAGCAGATCAAGCGCGCGCGTTGCCGCCAGCGCGCCTGCACCGTCCAGCGCGAACGGCGCGCCGGCAATGCGCAGGCGCTCGACCAGCAGCGGGCCGTCATCAAAACGGTACTCAAGCGCGACCTCGCCGGTCTGCGCATCGAGGCGGCTGGCAACGAAGCGGAAGCTGGTGATCGCGTCGCGGTCGAAGGCGATCTCAGTCATCGAGCAGCTCCTCGGTCGGCAGTGGCCGCAGATTGTAGGCGTTGGCCATCACCGCACCATAGGCGCCGGCGGTGGCAATCAGCGCGACATCGCCTTCCTCGGTGGCGTCAGGCAGTCGCCGGCGGCGGCCCAGCACATCGCCGGTCTCGCAGATCGGGCCGACCACATCGACCGGCCGACCGGGCGCCTCGTGCAGGCGCGAAAGATTGACGATTTCGTGGTAAGCGCCATACAGCGCCGGCCGCAGCAGCGCGTTCATGCCGGCCTCAAGCCCCACCCGGCGCACGCCGGATTTGTCGACCACTTGGGTGACCCGCGCCAGCAGCACGCCGGCCTCGGCCACCAGAAAGCGCCCGGGCTCGATCCACAGCGCGTACTGCGGATACGCGGCCTTGATTTCGGCCAGCGCGGCGGCGTAGGCATCGAGATCAAAATCGGCGGCATCGGGCTCGTAGGGAACGCCCAGGCCGCCGCCGACGTCGATGCTCTCGACGCTGCCGATCTGCTCGGCCAGCGCCGCCAGCTGCGCATAGACGCTGCGCCAGTGACCGGCGTCGAACACGCCGCTGCCGATGTGCGCGTGCAGGCCGCGCACGCGGGCGCCAATGGCCGCGGAGACGCTCAGAAACTCGCCCAGCGCAGCTGCCGGAAGGCCGAACTTGGCGCCCTTGCCGCCGGTGCGCACTTTCTCGTGGTGGCCGCTGCCGAAGCCGGGATCGATCCGCAGCAGCAGGTCGGCATCGCGGAAAAACTGCGGCCAGCGCTGCAGCGGCACCGGGCTGTCGACGGTCACCCGCACGCCGAACTGGCGCGCGCGCGCGTACTCGCGGCCCGGCGCGAAGCTCGGGGTGAACAGCACCCGCGAGGGATCAAGCTCGGGCAGGTGCGTGAACACGTGATCGAGCTCGCCGGCGGAGACGCACTCCAAGCCGAAGCCCTCTTCGACCAGCAGGCGCAGGATTGCCGGATGCGGGTTGGCCTTGATCGCGTAGAAGCGGCGGTCGACGCCTTCGATGGCGGCCAGCTGCCGGGCGCGCTGGCGCACCGTCGGCAGGTGGTAGACGTAGCGCGGCAGTTCACCGGCAAGCGCGATGAGCGCGTCCGCCCGCGCGCGCCACCACGGCGCGCTGCGGCGCAGCGGGCCGCCGCACAGCTCGAGCCAGCTGGGGCCGAACACGGCGGTTTCATCGACCGGCAGTGCGCCGGAGGCGATCAGCATCGCGTGCAGCTTTGGCAGCATGCCCTCGGCGACGCTCTCATCCACCACGAAGGTGAGATTCAAATCGTTCGAGCTCTGTGAGATCAGGTGCACGCGCTCGCGGCCGAATTCGGCCAGCACCTCGGACAGCTTGTGCAGCAGCGAGCGCATGCCGCGGCCAACCAGGGTGATCGCCGCGCAGGGGGCGAATACCTTGACCCGGCAGAACGGTTCCAGATCTGCGCACAGGGCATCCAGCACGTTGGAGTTGACCAGGTTCTCCGACGGGTCCAGCGACACCGTGACGTTGGATTCAGCCGAGCCGATCAGGTCGACCGACAGGCCGTGGGCGCGGAAGCGCTCGAACACATCCGCCAGAAAGCCCACCTGCTGCCACATGCCGATCGACTCCATCGACACCAGCACGATGCCCTTGCGCGAGGAGATCGCCTTGACCCCCGGCGGCGCATCGGCGGCGGCCGTGCTGATCAGGGTGCCGGGCAGATCGGGGCGCTCGGTATCGCGCACCCACAGCGGCACGCGCGCCTCGCGGCAGGGGCCGATGCAGCGCGGGTGCAGCACCTTGGCGCCGGTGGTGGCGATTTCCTGCGCTTCTTCGTAGTCGAGCCGGGCCAGCAAGCGTGCGGCCGGCACCTGCCGCGGATTGGCGCTGAACATGCCGGGCACGTCGGTCCAGATTTCCACCCGCGCGGCTTTCAACAGCGCGCCGAAATAGGCGGCCGAGGTGTCCGAACCGCCGCGACCGAGGATGGCGGTGCGGCCGTGACTGTCGCGGGCGATGAAGCCCTGGGTGATCAGCAGCTCGCCGGCCTGCGCAAGGCGTGCGGCGAAGCCCGGCTCTGCGGTGCTGTGGCAGTTGACCGCCAGATGCCGCGACCATTCGCTCTGATGCGGCAGCTCAACCGCGCGCAGATGCTCGCGGGCGTCGACCCAGCGCAGCGGCAGGCCCTGGCCCTGCAGATAGGCCGCGCCCAGCGCGCTGGACATCAGCTCGCCCAGCGCCAGCAGCTCGGCCTGCCAAACAATCGCAGCGTGCGCGGCACGCGGATCCGCCAGCAGGGCGTCGAGCTCGACGAAGCGCCCGCCCAGCACCGCGTCGGCCTCCAACCCGAGCTCGACGGCAAACTCGCGATGACGCTGAACAATAGCGTCGGCACCGCTGCGCTGAGCGGCCGGGTTGCCTGCGGAATCGATGATCGCCTGCAGCGCATTGGTGATGCCCGACACCGCAGAAACCACCACCAGCACCGGCCCGCCCTCGGCGCGGCGGGCGCCGGCCAAGGCTCCGATGGTGTCCCAGCGACCGCGTTTGGACACGCTGGTGCCGCCGAATTTCAGCACCGACCAGGCAGCGGTCGAGGCGGAGGTCGGAAGGGCATGGGCGGCGTGAGCGGGAGCAGGCACGAAGTTCTCCGTCAGCGGATCAGGGGGCAGCGCCGCGAACGCGGCGGCGCAGCATGCCAAGTGCGCAGCGCAGCCGCCAGCGGGCGCGCGGCGATATGGCAGGACAGCATGCGCGGCGGCGTGCCGACGGAAATTTGACGCACTCGCGTTTTTGCGGCTCAATCGCGCTCCTGTGGGCTGCGCAAGTGGCCCAGGTCCCGCTGCAGGAAACCGCCTATGTCCACGCTCCGCCGCGCCATCCTCCTCGGCCTGCTGGTCGCGGCCCCGCTCGCGGCCGACGCCGAGATTGTTCACCGGCATCAGCTTGAACTGGCGCAGGCGCGGGGGCTGGAGATCGTCGAGGACTACGGCGCGGTGCTGTGGATGCAGCCTCGCGTCGCGCGGTCCAAGGCGTCTGCGAGTGATTCGACCTATGCGCTTGAACTCGGCGGTCGGCGCTTCGATCCGCGTTTTGATGCGCAGGCCAAGAGCACACGCTACGGCAGCGGTCCGGCGCTGCGCCTGCTGCAGTTCGATGCGCCGATCCGCCCCGAATGGCTGGAAGACCTCAAGCTCCGCGGGATCGAGCCGGTGCAGGCCCTGGAGCCGTTCGCCTACGTGGTCTGGGCGAGTGAGCAGGCCCTGCAGCAGGCCAGCCGCAGCGGCAGCCGGCTGCGTTTCACGGGAGAGTTTCTGCCCGAATACAAGTCCGTCAACGTCGCCGAAGGCGTCAAGCGCGGCGAGACCGAATGGCAGCTGATGCTGCTGCAGTCCGCGCATATTGGCTACGCCGAGCTGCTGGCCAGCGGGGCGCTGCTGATGGAGTCAGCCGAGACCGACGCGCAGTTCGCGCTTGCCCGCGTGCGCGCCTCAGATCAGGCCACGCTCGACCGGCTGGCGCGCATCCCCGGCGTTTACGCAATCCATCCGTTACCGCGCGACGGCGGCCAGCGCGGCGAGCTGCAGCAGCAGATCAGCGCCAACAATCTGGGCAACGACGGCCTGCCGGTGGTGGGCTACCAGGGCTGGCTGGCCGGGCTCGGGCTGTCCGGTGCGGGGGTGACGATCGCCAACGTCGACGGCGGCATCTTCGATGCCCATCCCGATCTGGCGGGACGCATGCGGGCGTGCGCGGGCGACACCTGCGGCGGCAGCGCCACCGACTCCCACGGCACCCACACGGCGGCGATCATGGCCGGCGACGGGGCCTCCGGCGTGCGCGATGGCAACGGCTTCCTGCGCGGCTTAGGCATGGCGCCGGGCGCCAACCTGGTCGAACAGGTCTACGAGCCGCACTTCACCCAGGCCGGCGGCATGCTCAAGCTGATGCGGCAGTCCTTCGACAACGGCGCGCAGCTGTCCGGCAACAGCTGGGGCCCGGCCGCCAGCCCGCGCGGCTACGACGCCGACACTCGCCAGGTTGATGTCGGCAGCCGCGACGTGAATCCCACCCTTGCCGGCGACCAGCCGCTGACCTATGTGCTGTCGATCATGAACGGCAACGGCGGCACCAGCACCCAGGGCTCGCCTGACGAAGCCAAGAACGTGATCACGGTCGGCTCGACCAAGGCGCAGCTCGCCAGCGGCGCGGTCGATGCGGCCTTCAATGACCTGTCGTCCAACAGCGGCCATGGGCCGGCGCTCGACGGCCGCCGTATTCCGCATCTGGTGGCGCCCGGCTGCCGGGTCGACTCGGCCATCAGCGCCAGCGGCTACGGCCTGAACTGCGGCACCAGCATGGCCAGCCCGCAGGTCGCTGGCGCGGTCGCCCTGTTCATCGAACAGTTCCGCCAGCAGCAGGCCGGCCGCACGCCGAGCGCAGCGATGGCCAAGGCCGCGCTGATCGCTACGGTGCAGAACCTCGCCGGTAACCGCGATGCCAACAACGCGGTGCTGGGCCCGCGTCCGGACAGCAAGCAGGGCTGGGGCCGACTGCGCGCGGATCGGCTGCTGGCCGACGCCACGCCCTCGCTGCTGTTTGACCAGTTTGTCGAAGGCCAGGACACCGGCGATACACCGCCGACCGTGGTCTTCGACGCCACCGGCGGACGCTGGGATCAAGTGCTGGTGGCCGCCGACCCGGCCCAGCCGATGACCCTGGTGCTGAGCTGGACCGATGCGCCCGGCCACGGCCTGGGCGGCAGCACGCCGGCCTGGAACAACAACCTCGATCTGCTGGCGGCTGCCGGCGGTGTCACCTATTTCGGCAACGTGTTCAACGCCGGCGGCATCAGCATTCCGGGCGGCAGCGCGGATGCGCGCAACAACATCGAAGTGGTGGTGCTGCCCGGCGCGGTCGCCGCCGAAGGCGTCGAAGTGGGCGTGATCGCCGCCTCGCTCAGCGCCGACGCCCTGCCCAATCGCAGCGGCGCCACCGACCAGGATTTCGCGCTGGCCTGCATCAACTGCGAGCTTGGCAACACCTTTGCCGTGCAGCTCGACACGCCCTCGCTGCAGATCTGCGGGCCGGCCCAGCGGGTCGTGGCGATCGACCTCGCCGCACTGGGCGGCTACAGCGGCAGCGTCGACCTCGATCTGTCGGCACCGGCGGGCGTCAGCGGCGTGTTTTCCGCCGACACCGTGAGCGTGCCGGGCAGCAGCATCCTGAGCCTCGATATCGCCACGCCGGCCGCGGGCAGCCAGCCGCTGGTAATCAGCGCAGACGACGGCAGCGCGGTGAAATCGAGAGCGCTGATGCTCAACTACAGCGCCGCCCTGCCCGGCAGCGCTGCGCTCAGCTGGCCAACCGCCGCGCTCGCCGGCATCGGCCTGCGCCCCACCCTGCGCTGGAGCGAGGCCGCCAACGCCCCCACCGGCTATCGGCTGGAGCTGGCGACCGATGCGGCGTTCAGCGCCACCATAGTCGACCAGATTGTCAGCGGCAGCAGCCATACCCCGCAGGCGGCGCTGCAGCCCGACACGGCGTACTGGTGGCGGGTGACCCCGCTGAACTATTGCGGCGAAGCGATTGCCAGCGCGGCCGGCCAGTTCCGCACCGCCGCGCCGACCTGCAGCACGCTCGACGCCGGCAGCCTGCCCCTGCCCATCGGACCGGGCAGCGGCGTGCAGACCAATGCCCGTTTCGTCTACGCCGGCGCCGGCCGGATCAGCTCGGTCGAGATCCCGCTGCTGACAGGCACCCACACCTATCTCGGGGATCTGAGCGCCAGCCTGATCACCCCGGACGGCGGCGCAGCCGCGTTCTGGAGCCGCATCTGCGGCGCCAACGACAACTTCAATTTCGGCTTCAGCGACGGCGCCAGCCTCGCCTTCAACGCGATCCCCTGTCCCGCCACCCGCGGGCTGGTGTATCGCCCGGCCGCACCGCTGGCCGGCCTGGCCGGGCGCGAAGCCCAGGGCAACTGGACCCTGCGCATCACCGACAACGCCGGCGGCGACGGCGGCAGCCTGAGTGCGGCGCGGCTGCGCATCTGCGCCGTCGACGGGCTGCTCAACGATCCCACCCCGGTGTTCGCCGACGGCTTCGAGGGCTGAACCGATGCGAGATCGCGCGTTTGCCCAGGTCGATGTGTTTGCCCGCCGCCCCTTCGGCGGCAATCCGGTGGCGGTGGTGCTCGATGGCGACGGCCTCGACGGCGCCGAAATGCAGCGCATCGCGCACTGGACCAACCTGTCGGAAACCACGTTCGTGCTGCCGCCGCAGGCGCCGGGCGCGAGCTATCGGCTGCGCATCTTCACCCCCAGGCAGGAGCTGCCCTTCGCCGGGCATCCCAGCATCGGCAGCGCGCACGCGGTGCTGCAGGCGGGCCTGGCCACGCCAGACAGCGCGGGCCTGCTGCTGCAGGAATGCGCCGCCGGCCTGCTGCCGCTGCGGGTGATCGGTGCCGGCGACGAGCGGCGACTGTTCGTGCGCCTGCCCGAGCCCAAACTGCAGCCGCTGACGCGCAGCCAGCAAGACCAGCTCGCAGCCGCCCTCGCGGCTGAGCTGACGCCGGCCGCGACGGTCGACGTCGGCCCGATCTGGATCGTTGCCGGCCTGGCCCATGGCGATGCGGTGCGCGCGCTTGAGCCAAATTTCGATGCTCTGGCCCGGCTCAGCCTGGCCACCGGCGCGGTCGGCATCAGCGTCTACGGCGCAGACCACAGCGGCGAAGCCGCACTGGTGGTGCGCAGCTTCGTGCCGGCCGACGGCATCCCCGAAGACCCGGTCTGCGGCAGCGGCAACGGCGCGATCGGCGCCTACCTGCAGGCCCGCAATGCGCTGCCCGGTTCGCACTATGCGGTCAGCCAGGGGCGTGAATGCGGCCACGACGGCCGCGTCGAGGTTGAGCTCGACGGCGAGGGCCAGCTGTGGATCGGCGGCGTCGCGCGCACCTGCATGCGCGGCCGGATCGAGGCCTGATTCAAGCCTAATTGCGGCCCGCATGAGGGCCGCTTGCGGCGGGACGAAGGCCGGGCCCAGGCCCGACGACAACCCGACTGAAACCCGCGTGCAGCCCGATCGAAGCCTCAGGGCGCTTGCCCATTGCCGGCGGATCGGGTTCGATGCCGGCCAGCCTGATAATGCGAGAACACCATGCCCGTCACTGAAGTTCGCCATCCGCTGATCCAGCACAAGCTCGGCCTGATGCGCGAGCGGCAGATCAGCACCCGCGAATTCCGGACCCTGGCCGGCGAGGTCGCCGCGCTGCTGACCTACGAGGCCACCAAGGACCTGGAGACTGCGGATGAGCTCATCGACGGCTGGTGCGGCAAGCTCACCGTGCAGCGGATCAAGGGCAAGAAAATCACCATCGTGCCGATCCTGCGCGCCGGCTTGGGCATGCTGCCCGGCGTGCTGGAGCTGATCCCGGCGGCCCGCGTCAGCGTCGTCGGCATCGCCCGCGACGAGGCCAGCCTGCGGCCGGTGACCTACTACGAGAAGCTCTCCGGCCGCATGAACGAGCGCATCGCCCTGATCGTCGACCCGATGCTGGCCACCGGCGGCACCCTGATCGCCACCATCGACATGCTCAAAGAGGCCGGCTGTCAGCGCATCAAGGGCCTGTTCCTGGTGGCCGCGCCGGAGGGCCTGGCCAAGCTCGCCGAGATCCACCCGGAGGTCGAGCTCTACACCGCCTCAATCGACGAGCGGCTGAACGAGCAGGGCTACATCCTGCCGGGCCTGGGCGATGCCGGCGACAAGATCTTCGGCACCAAGTAGTCGGCTGCCGAATGCGTCCGGCCCGCGCAACGCGTCCGGCCCGCGCGTGGCAAGACTCTTGCCTGTAGAGAGTTCTTGCCGCTGACGACCGCCCAAAGCCGACGCATTCATGACGCCTTCTGCCCCGCCCTCTGACCCGCTTCGGCGCTCGGCGCGTGCCGACGCCTCAGCCGAAGCGTTTGAGCCGCCGTACCGGGCGATGCTGGAAGCACTGCCGCTGGCCCTGTATCGGATCGACTGCGCCGGCGCGCTCATCTATGCCAACCCGGCGATGCTGTCCGTGCTCGGGCGCTCGCTGCAGCAGGCCATCGGGCTGCGCGCCGATGACCTCTATCCGGCTGCGCTGGCTGAGGCCTACCGCGAAGACGACCGCGCGGTGATGGCGCAGGGCCGGCCGGAGTCGCGGATGCAGGAGCTTCGGATCGCCGGCAGCACCGGGCCGCGCAGGGTCTGGGTGCACAAAACGCCGCTGCACGACGCGATCGGCCAGGTGGTTGGCCTGCAGGGCGTCTTCGAAGACCTGACGCAGCCGCCGCGCGACCTGAAGGATTCCAGGCTGGCAACCGCGGTGCTCGACACCGTGCCGCAGGCGCTGATGATCATTGATCTCGAAGGGCGGGTGCTGCGGGTCAACCCGGCATTTGAGGCGACCACCGGCTACCGCATGGAGGAGGCGATCGGGCAGATGCCCAAGCAGCTCGGCCTCGCCCAGCAGCCCGCCGACTTCTACTCGCGCAGCGGGTCGGCGCTGGCCAGCCGCGGCAGCTGGCAGGGCGAGCTGGTCAACCGCCACCGCGATGGCGGCCTGTACCGGGTGCAGATGAGCCTTTCGCAGGTCAGCGACGGCGCCGGTCAGGCCAGCCACTACGTCGCCCTGTTCGAGGACGTGAGCGAGGCGCGCGCGGCGGAGGAAAAGATCCAGCACCTGGCCCAGCACGACGCACTCACCGGACTGCCCAATCGGCTGCTGCTGTCGGATCGCCTGGGTCTGGCGCTGTCGACCGCCGACCGGCACGGCCACGGGCTGGCGGTGCTGTTCATCGATCTCGACCACTTCAAGAACATCAACGATGCGCACGGCCATGCGGTCGGCGACCAGCTGCTGAAACAGGCCGCCGCCCGGATCACCCGCGCGCTGCGCGCCAGCGACACGGTGTCGCGCCAAGGCGGCGATGAGTTCATCGCCCTGCTGCCCAACCTGAAGTCGCCGGAAGACGCCCTGCCCGCCTGCCAGACCCTGCTGCGCGCCCTGGCCCAGCCGTTTGAGGTCGACGGCCAGCGTCTGCACGTGTCCGCCAGCATCGGCGTCGCCAGCTACCCCGCCGATGGCGCCAATATCGATGCCCTGCTGCGCTGCGCCGACATGGCGATGTATGAGGCCAAGGCCGGCGGTCGCGGCCGCGCCCAGTTTTTCCATTCCGATCTGGAAGCCCGCGCCCGCCGCAAGGCCAGCCTCGAAGCCGACCTGCGTCGCGCCCTACGCGCGCACGAGCTGTTCATCGAGCTGCAGCCGCAAATCAATCTGCTGACCGGCCAGATCAGCTGCCTGGAGGCGCTGGTGCGCTGGCAGCATCCCGAGCGCGGCCGCATCCCGCCGCTGGATTTCATTCCCTTCGCCGAGGAAAGCCGGCTGATCATTCCGCTCGGCCTGGAAGTGCTGCGGCTGGCCTGCGAGGCGCGCGCTTCGCTGCGCGATCTGCTGGCGGACACCCTGCCGATCGCCGTCAACGTCTCCGCCCACCAGCTGTCCGACCCCAGCTTCCTGGCCCGCTTCAGCGAGGAAATGGATCGGCACGCCCTGGCCGGCAGCCAGATCGAGCTTGAAATCACCGAGCGCGCACTGATCGCCGACGTCGACACCACCCGCGAGCTGCTGCAGCGACTGCGCGTGCTCGGCGTGCGAGTGGCGATTGATGACTTCGGCACCGGCTATTCCAACCTTGCCGTGCTGCATCGGCTGCCCTTGAGCCGGCTGAAGATTGATCGCAGCTTTATTGAAGAGGTCGACAGCCGCCGCAGCGCGCAGGAGATCTGCCGCGCGATCCAGGCCCTGGCCAGCAGCCTCGACCTCAAGGTGGTCGCCGAGGGCGTAGAAACCGCCTCGCAGCTGGACTTTGCCCGCGCGCTGGGCTGCGACAGCGTGCAGGGATACATCTTCGCCAAGCCGATGCCGCTGGCGGCGCTGCGGCGCTGGCTCAGCGACCGCGCCAAGCCGGCGCTCGCGCGCCGCAGCCGCAGAAAAACCTGAGCCGACCGGCATCTTTCAAACGCGTCAGCCCCGGCGGCGGGCGCCCAGGGCCGCCGGCACCTGGGGGTGGCGCCGCGCGGAAACCCAGTGGACCCAGCGACGCCCATCGGGCCTGCGCCAGCGCCCGCAATGAAAGGCGCCGCTTCAGCCCGACTTGGGCTGCGCGCGCAGGCCGCTCAGGGCGATCAGGATCGCGCCGACCACGATGGCCGAATCGGCGATGTTGAAGGCCGGCCAGTGGTGCACGTCGTAATAGACGTCGATGAAATCCACCACGTAACCCAAGCGCAGGCGATCAATCAGATTGCCGAGCGCGCCGCCGATCACCAGCGCAAACGGCAGCGCCTGACGCCAGTCGGCGCGCGGCAGGCGCGCCAGCCAGTACATCAGCAGGCCGCTGATCACCACCGCGAGGCCGCTGAAAAGCCAGCGCTGCCAGCCGCCGGCGTCGGTCAGGAAGCTGAACGCCGCCCCGTAGTTGTAGACCAGGGTCCAATTCAGCCAGCCCTCAAACACCGGCACCGGCCGCGCATAGTCGAGATGCTGCAGCGCAAGCACCTTGGTCCACTGGTCCAGGACAATCAGCAGCGCCGACAGCAGCAGCCACCACAGCGCCGACTGCAGCAGCCGTGGGCGTTCACCCGCGGGGACATCCGCCAGCATCAGAAGAACCGACGGATTTCGCCGCCGCCCTCGATATTGTCGACGCAGCGGCCGCACAGCTCCGGATGCTCGGCGTACTGGCCGACATCGTCACGGTAATGCCAGCAGCGCACGCACTTGGGCGCAGCACTGGGAACCGCTTCGATGTACACGTGCTGGCCTTCGACCTTGACCACCTCGCCGCCGAGCACCGGCTCGATCTCCGGCTTGATCGCGGTCAGCACCAGCTCCGAAGTGATGGTGAGGAAACGCAGCTCGCCGGCGACCTCGCCGAGCTTGGCGCCCAGGCCCGCCGACATGTCGATATGAACCGCGGCGCGCACCTGCAGCGAGGCGCCGATCCGGCCGGCCTTGCGCATCGGCTCCAGATGGGCGGAAAGCGCGTCGCGGATCGCCAGCAGCGCCTTGAAATCATCGGCACCGAGCGGCGCATCCGCGGGCAGCGGAGCGAGACCCGGGTGCCAGGTTTCAAACAGCACCGACTCACCGCGCTGACCCGGCATCGCAGCCCAAATTTCCTCGGCGGTGAAGCTTAAGATCGGTGCGATCCAGCGCACCATCGCCTCCAGGATATGGAACATCGCCGACTGCGCCGAGCGGCGCCCGCGGCTGTCCTCGGGCATGGTGTACAGGCGGTCCTTGGTGACATCCAGGTAAACCGAGCCGAGCTCGTTGATGCAGAACTGCTGCACCGCCTGCACGATCTCCAGAAATTCGTAGTTGTCGTAGGCCTTGAGTACGCGCGCCTGCACGGCGTGCGCCTCCGCGACCGCCCAGCGATCGAGCAGCAGCAGCTGATCCAGCGGCAGCAGATCGCGCGCGGGTTCAAATCCATCCAAATTGCCGAGCAGAAATCGCGAGGTGTTGCGGATGCGCCGGTAGGCGTCGGTGGTGCGCTTCAATATCTCGTCGGAAACCGACATCTCGTTGTGGTAGTCGGTGGAGGCCACCCACAGCCGCAGCACGTCGGCGCCAAGGGTATCCATCACCTTCTGCGGGGCGACCACGTTGCCCATCGACTTCGACATCTTGCGGCCCTGCGCATCCACCGCGAAACCGTGGGTCAGCACGTGGTCGTAGGGCGCCCTGCCGGTCATCCCGGCCGAGGTCAGCAGTGAAGACTGGAACCAGCCGCGGTGCTGGTCCGAGCCTTCCAGATACATCACGGTGTAGTCATCGACGCCTTTGGCAGTCAGCTCCTCGCGGGCCCCGGTCACGCAGGCATGGGTGACGCCGGAATCGAACCACACATCGAGAATGTCGGTGACCTTGTCGTACTGATCGGCCTCGTCGCCGAGCAGCTCGGCGGCGTCCATGTCGTACCAGATATCGACGCCGCCCTGCTGCACGCGGTCCGCCACGCGGCCCAGCAGCGCCACGCTGTCGGGATGGATTTCGCCGCTTATCTTGTTCACGAACAGCGCAATCGGCACACCCCAGGTGCGCTGTCGGCTGATGCACCAGTCGGGGCGCTTTTCGATCATGCCGTGGATGCGCTCCAAGCCCCATTCCGGCACCCAGCGCACCTTGGGAATTGCGGCCAGCGCAGCCGCGCGCAGGCCGGCCTTGTCCATACTGATGAACCACTGCGGGGTGGCGCGAAAGGCCACCGGCGACTTGTGCCGCCAGCAGTGCGGATAGGAATGCTGGTAGCTCTCGCTGGCCAGCAGCACGCCGCGCTCGCGCAGGTGTTCGACGATTACCGCGTTGGCTTTCCAGATGAACTGACCCTCGACCAGCGGCGTGCCCGGCAGAAACACGCCGCTGCCGCCGACCGGGTTGATCTCCGCGGCCGAATAGCCGTCGGTGAGGCCGTACTTGAGGCCGACCGCGAAGTCCTCCTGGCCGTGGCCGGGAGCGGTGTGGACCGCGCCGGTGCCGGCTTCGGTGGTGACGTGCTCGCCGAGCAGCACCGGCACCTGCCGTTCCAGGTACGGATGCTGCAGTTTGAAGCCCTCCAGCGCCTGGCCCTGAAGCCGACCCTGCACCTGCGGGTGTGCAACGCCATACCGGTGTGCGGCTTCGTCCAGCAGGGCCTCGGCGAGCACCAGGAACACGCGCGCGTCGCCACGCGGACGCGCTTCCACCAGCACGTAGTCGAGCTCGGCGCCGAGCGTCACCGCGAGGCTGGCCGGCAGGGTCCAGGGCGTAGTGGTCCAGATCGGTACGCTGACAATCGAGCCCGCCGGCTGGGCAAATCCGAACGCGGCCGCCGCAGCCGCCTGGTCGACGCAGTCATAGGCCACGTCCACCGCCGGCGAGGTTTTGTCGGCGTATTCGATCTCGGCCTCGGCCAGCGCCGAGCCGCAGTCGAAGCACCAGTGCACGGGCTTGGAGCCGCGCGCCAGATGGCCGTTGTCGACCATTTTCGCCAGCGACCGCAGCATGTCGGCCTCAAACGTGAAATCCATGGTGCGGTAGGGGTTTTCCCAGTCGCCCAGCACGCCCAAGCGCTTGAAGTCGCTGCGCTGCGTTTCAATCTGCTCGGCGGCGAACGCGCGGCACCGGGCGCGGAACTCGCGCGCATCGACTTTCACGCCGACCTTGCCGATCTGCTTCTCCACCGCCAGCTCGATCGGCAGGCCGTGGCAGTCCCAGCCCGGCACATAGGGCGCATCGAAGCCCGACAGCAGCTTCGACTTGACCACGATGTCCTTCAGGATCTTGTTCACCGCGTGGCCGATATGAATCGCGCCGTTCGCGTACGGCGGACCGTCATGCAGCACGAAGCGCTTGGTTCGCCCCGCGGTCAGCGCGCGAATCTGCCGATAGCGGCCGGCGGCCTCCCAGGCGGCCAGCATGTCGGGCTCGCGCTTGGGCAGGTCGCCGCGCATGGCGAACGGTGTTTCGGGCAGGTGCAGGGTGTGCTTGTAGTCTTTCTTTTCAGAACTCACGCGGGGCTCCAGCATGCGGCGCCGCTGGGGGTGTTCAGCGGGGAGGTGGCCAATATCTCGCGGGCCCGCGCGGCATCGCGGTCCATCTGCACGGTGAGTGCGGCGAGGTCGGGAAAATTCAGCTCATCGCGCAGTTTGGCGACGAACTCGATGCACAGACGGCGACCATAGAGGTCGCCGCTGAAGTCGAATATATGCGTTTCCAGCAGCGGCTCGCGGCCCTGCACCACCGGCCGCGTGCCGAGGCTGGCGACACCGGCCATTGGCCTATCGCCGATACCGTGCACGCGCACCGCATACACGCCCCACAGCGCCGGCACGCAGCGGCCGAAGCGCTGATTGGCGGTCGGATAGCCCAAGGTGCGGCCCAGCTGCTTGCCCCGCACCACACGGCCGGAGATCGCATACGGCCGGCCGAGCAGGCTGGAGGCGAGCTCCAGCGCACCGGCGCCCAGCGCGTCGCGAATACGCGAGCTGGAGACGCGCTCACCGTCGATGCAGGTGACGATGTCCAGCGAGTGCGCGGCAAAGCCGAGCTCAGCGCCCATCCGCCTGAGCAAGGCGACGTCGCCGCTGCGGCCGCGGCCAAACTGAAAGTCCGGGCCGACCCAGACTTCGCGGGCGTTGAGCCGAGCCAGCAGAACCTCGCGCACGAACTGCTGCGCCGGCATCGCGGCCAGCGCAGCGTTGAAGCGCAGCAGGCCGACAAGATCGCAGCCGGTCTTCGCCAGCGCTTCGAAGCGCGCACGCGGAAGCTGCAGCCGCGCCGGCGGGTTGGCGCGGGCGAAATGCTCGCGCGGCAGCGGCTCGAACGACAGCGCCACCGCCTCTAGCCGAGAGGCCCGCGCGCGCGCAACGACTTCAGACAGCAGCGCCCGATGCCCGAGGTGCAGGCCATCAAACGCGCCGACGCAGACGATGCTGCCGCGCGGGGCCAGGCACGGGCCGAGCGGGTCACGGAAGAGCTGGGTCATGGGCCGGGGAGTATAGCGGCGCACCTGCGGTGTGCCGCGGCTGCGCCTCGGCGCGATTGGAGATTGGAGATTGGGGATGGGGGATTGGGGATGGGCCAAGGATCGCACTGCTCAGGCTAGATCCCGGATACCTTCGGCCCGTTCTACGGCCAGGCGACGAAGCGCGGCAGGCAGGCCTTGAATACAGCGGGCGCCTCAATCCCCAGTCCCCACTCCCGAATCCCCGCTCGCCCGCAAATCCCGCGGCCGGAAGCCCAGCGCCAGCAGCACGCCGGCGAACACGGCTGCGCCGCCGCCGATCAGCGCGGCGAGCCGCAGCATCCGGCCCCAGGCGTCATAGGCGCTGAATTCCGGCCAGTGCTGCAGGCCGAACAGCAGCAGCCCGCACATCGCCAGACAGGCCGCCGCAAGACGCGACGTGTGCAGCCCCCAGCCCGGCTGCGGTCGGTAGATGCCGTGCTTGCGCAGCACCCGCCACAGCAAAATCAGATTCAGCCAGCCTGAGCACACGCTGGCCATGGCAAGCGCCAGATGCAGGCCCGGCAGCGCGGCCAGGCGCTCAAATACGGACAGGCCGGGTGCGAATTCATCCGCCCGCCACCACAGCAGCACGCTCAAGAAAGCGATGTTGAAGACCATATTGGCGACCATCGCAATGATTCCGATCTTCACCGGCGTCGCGGTGTCCTGGCGGGCGTAGAACGCCGGCGCCACCACCTTGATCAGCACGAAGGCCGGCAGGCCGAGGCTGAGCCCGGTCAGGCTGATCGCCACCATCCGCGTGTCAAACGCGGTAAACGCGCCGTACTGCAGCAGGGTCGCGAGGATGGGTTCGGCCAGCAGAGCCAGGCCCAGCATCGACGGCAGCGCGATCAGCAGTGCCAGACGCAGGCCCCAGTCGAGCGCGCGCGAAAATCCCGCCGCATCGGTGTCGACATGGTGCCGCGCCAGCGCCGGCAGGATCACCGTGCCCAGCGCCACCCCAAAAATGCCCAACGGAAATTCGAGCAGGCGATCGGTCTGCGCCAGCCAGGTCTGCGACCCGACCGCGAGGTAGGCGGCGATGATCGTGTCCAGCAGCAGGTTGACCTGGGCCACCGAGCTGCCGAACAGGGTCGGCACCATCAGGCGGAGGATCTTGCGCACACCGGCATGCGCCCCGCCCCAGCGCGGCCAGGACAGCAGATCCAGCCGGTACAGCGCGGGGAACTGCACCAGCAGCTGCAGCACGCCGGCCACCAGGATGCTGATCGCCAGCGCCGTCACCGGCACCGCCAGCCGCGGCGCCAGCCACCAGGCGCCAAGGATCATGCAGACATTGAGAATGATCGGCGTTGCCGCCGGCAGGGCGAAGCGCCCGAAGCTGTTGAGCGCGCCGCCGGCCAGCGCGGTCAGCGACACCAGCAGCAGAAACGGAAAGGTGATCCGCAGCATGTCGGCGACCAGCGCCGCCTTGCCCGGCTCGGCCGCCGTTTCGGGCGCGAACAGCTGGCCGATCTGCGGCGCCAACAGCATGCCCAGCGCAGTGACGACCAGCAGCCCCGCCCCGAGAGTGCCGGCGGTGCGCGCAATCAGCTCGCGCAGCTCGGCCTGCTCGCGGGTCTGTTTGTACTCGGTGAACACCGGCACGAAGGCCAGCGAGAACGAGCCCTCCGCAAACAGCCGGCGGAAGAAGTTCGGAATACGAAAGGCAATCCAGAACGCATCGGTGGCCATGCTGGCGCCGAAGGTCGTGGCGATCACGCTTTCCCGCACCAGGCCGAGGATGCGCGAGAGAAAGGTCGGGCCACTGAAAGCGGCGAGCGAGCGCAGCAGGCTGGAGCGGGGCATGGATGTGGCGGCGGCGGCGGGGCGCCTAGTGTGCCCTGCGCTGGCGCCGGTCGCTGCCCGGGATTCGGGATGGGGGATTTGCGCTGGGCGAAGGCCGGACGGCGCTGCTGCAGCGCTTCTGGCGCAGCCTGAGCCGCCCCGTCCTGGCAGCCAGCAGCGCAGTCAGATGGCGCGTGCTCTTGGGATAGCGGAGCGTGAGCCGAGCTTCAGACGGAGCATGCCCGCTGGCTCGCGGCAGGCGTGCTGGCTGTGAATCCTGAATCCTGAATCCTGAATCCTGAATCCCGAATCTTGAATCCCGAATCCCGAATCCGGAACCATGCATCCCGAATCCCGCATCATCCATCCCGAATAGCGTCCGCCAACCGGATTGACGCACCTCCAATGCCCCCGCATACTTGCGCGTCTTGTCCCGCCCTTTCCGTTTCGCCTCGAGGAGTCTCCCTTGGCCAATATCAAATCCGCAAAAAAGCGCGCGAAGCAGTCCGAAGTTCGCCGCAGCCGCAACGCCAGCGCGCGCTCCATGGTGCGCACCACCATCAAGAAGGTCCTGAAAGCCATTGAAACCGGCGGCCAGGACTCTGCCAAGGCCGCTTTCAGCGCCGCCGAGCCCGTGCTCGACCGCTACGCCGCCCGCGGCCTGATCCACCAGAACAAAGCCGCACGCCACAAGAGCCGCCTCACGGCGCGCATCAAGGCAATGGCGTAACAATCGAGCGGCGAGACGCGCGACAAGCGAAAGCCGGCCTTCATGGCCGGCTTTTTGTTGCTCGACGTTTTTTGTGCGGGGGTGCTTTGGTGCGGGCGTCTGCCGCCGCGAGACACGGCCTTCGGTGCGCTGGCTTGCGCCGTCAACGCTGCGCCGATCAACGCGGCCGTGTAAAAACAAAACGGGAGCCGCTTGGGCTCCCGTCAAACTGGCTGATGCCGCCAGCGTTGTAGTGTTTTCGGCGCCGCATGCGTGCGGTCGCTCGGTTTGGGCGCTCGCTGAAGGTTTTAACCGTCAGAGTGCGCAGCAAGCCTAACGGATGAAGATTCCTGATGCAATACCTTAGAAACCTTCCGTATCTCTTTGAAATAGATGAGAGTCCCCAGGCCTACGCGCCGGATTGCTGCCGCTAGCCGCCTGCAATGAGTGCGATTTCGCTGAGCATCGCTTCCGCCGCCCGGCGCGGATCGGGCGCCTGCCGGATCGGTCGGCCCACCACGATGTAGTCGGCGCCTGCGGCAAACGCCTCGGCCACGCCCATTGTTCGTTTTTGGTCGTCGCCGACCGGGCCGCCCGGCCGAATGCCCGGGCAGACGATCAAAAAATCCTCGCCGCACACCGCGCGCAGTGCGGATGCCTCGAGGGCGGAGGCGATCACCCCGTGGCAGCCGGCTGCCTGCGCCTGTTCCGAACGCGCCAGCACCTGCTGCTCGGGGCTGCGCACGATGCCGTCGGCGGCCAGGTCCTCAGCGTCCATCGAGGTGAGCACGGTGACCGCAAGGATCTTCATCGCTCCGGCGTTTTCAGCGGCCGCCCGCATCATCGCCGGCTGCTGGCCGTGGATGGTGCAGAAGTCGACCGGGTAGCGCGACAGGCCGCGAATCGCGTGACCGACAGTCGCCGGCACGTCGTGGAATTTGAGATCCACGAAGATCCGCTTGCCGGCCGCTGCCAGCCGCTCCAGCACGCGAAAATAGTCGCCCGAAGTGAGCAGCTCCATGCCGATTTTGTAGAAGACCACGCTGTCGCCCAATCGCTCGATCCACGGCTCCGCCTCGGCGGCGGTAGAGACGTCCAGCGCGAAGATCAGCCGCTCGCGAGCGGGCACAGTTGGGGTCATGCGGTTCTCCAAGGGCGGCGGGCGCCGCATTGTAGGGTGGCTTAAACGCAGGCCGCGATGCGGGCCGAAGTGGATCGACCCGCGCTGTGGTGCATCAAGGTGCGTCGTGACGCGACGTGCGTCGAGTCAGGTAGGTTGGCGCTCAGCGCAGCGAAGCCCAACGCCGCGGCAGCCACCCTCGCCGCAAGATCCGTTCTCGGCGCTGTTGGGCTTCGCCTTTGGCTCAGCGCCAACCTACAAAGGCGGCCCAACCGGAACCCGTCAATCCCTTTGAGACAGTCAGTTCAAGAGTTCACTGTCATTTTTTCATCCGTTTGGTGGGGACGACTGGCAATCTCGTTGCTGCCAAGCGCGTGTGGCAGGGTCACGACGGATGCC